>Ga0196962_10000056_pt1 | contig 91480 bp, 91 predicted proteins | sample S3v_20metaG_FD_183186 | JGI IMG/M metagenome (GOLD analysis project Ga0196962, IMG submission 183186) | Soil microbial communities from Anza Borrego desert, Southern California, United States - S3+v_20 | ecosystem: Environmental > Terrestrial > Soil > Desert | place: USA: California | collected...
AGAGCAAAGTGCTGAACCAGGGAGCGCAATTTAGGCTCCGAAATTCTCGAACGCCGGTAATAGCGGTTTAGCCTTTGCACGTCTGAAGTTTAGCACTCATTAAAGTGTGCTTAACTTCATCAGACCCAATGATAATAGCAAGGGCCTTGGGCCAACCGCAGAATGCGTTATTCAATAGTTGTAGAACTCATTGGTTGTAGATCAGTCACAGAATTTCATTTGTTAGTTGGGATGAGGCCGCTGCGCCAGCTCTACAATGAAGATTTATGAGAGGAATAAAACTATTGACAGATTTATGTTTTATTCCTAAAGTCTCCTGCGTCTTAACTGGCACCTCGGCCCTCGCGCGCATATTTACGGATGTGAGCCAGATTTTCAGCAACTTCACGACAATCAGCTCTCATCGCAATAGAGTTCTCGACCCCTAACATTAATATATGGTTTAGAGATGATGCTTATGAAGTGATCCAGATCGCTGCTTTAAGATCCACACAGCCTCACTCAAACCTGCCTAGAAACATATGGTCATTCTAGTCAGCGACCTTCACTTAGCCGACACGCCCAACCGGGCTACCATCGACGTCAAATATTTTCTCCGTCAAATTACGGCTATCGTTGAACGAGCTGCCCAAAATGGAATTAAGACCTGCCATTTAGTCCTCCTCGGTGATATTTTTGAAATCCTCAAATCTGAGCGATGGATAGACCAAAAAGTTAGGCCCTGGGAGGCAAGTACGGATGAGCACGTCAACACGGTCGCCTCTATCTTTGCCGCCATCGACACGTGCAACGAAGAGTTCTTCGAGGGGCTCCGGACGCTCTTAAAAAGAGAGAGTCCCGAAATGCATCTTCAATATGTTCCCGGTAATCACGACCGACCGCTGAACACGGAAATGGGTGTACGCGCGAGAGAGCATTTTCAAAGGTTAGTTCCACTCCCGTACACTGGGAACAAAACTTTCAACGAGCGTTTTATTAACAAGGAACATGCGTTAATTGCTAAACATGGGCACAGGTGGGACCCGGTCAATCGCTATGGCCCCGAGACCGCCGCAATTGGGGATGCCATAGTCATAGACATACTATTAAAGTTGCCATCATTGGTAAAAAAGAATCTTCAGTTGGACGAATACGATGCCTCCTTTGAATTCCTTCACGAGCTTGATAACGTCCGGCCGCACCACCCTAGAGTAATGGCCCAATGGTTAATGAACGGTTTAGCCAGCATGGAGGTGAAACATCCGAAAGCGCGCACCGCCTTTCAGACATCTTGTGAAAAAATAATTGAGGAATTTCGGGCTCTTCAGGAACGTACCAGGCAAGAGCGGGTCGTGTTTGAGACATTTGACATGGCAGCTTGGTGGCTTAATTTCCTGGCGCTGATTGTGGAAACCAGTGTGAAGACGTTCGGGACCATCAATCTGGCAGAGCTTATACCATCGCCGAAGGTAGAAAATGACCCTTACGGAGAACTCGCTGTTAATGATCTTGAGGAAGAAAGTAGGATCGGTACTGACTATCGCTACGTGGTCTGCGGACATACCCACGTCCCATCTGTAGTCCCACTGAACGTAAGCGGCAGGCGAGCAGACCGCGCTTGCTTGTACTTAAATACCGGCACTTGGCGGAGAGTTCACAAAGTTGCAAGCACAACTCCGAGTAGAACCACCCCGACAGCTTTCGCATCCTGGGATGAAGAATGTACGATTAACTTATACAGCGAGGAAGAGCAAAGAGAATTCAAGCATCCGGCGTATGAATTCTCCCGTTTAACCCGTGGCGCATACATCTGACCCCAAACCTGACCTTAGCTCACTAACGGCGGAGGAGTTAATCTTACGCCTCCAAGGGTCGCCTATGGAAGAGGCCTCACTTTACTGTGAAGAATTGATTCTGCGGTTCGAGCCTCTACTCCGTCACGCTTGGCATAAAGGTGGCGGTGGAGGTGAGTATCAGGATTTCGTGCAGGATGTTTTCGTTCGATTGTTTTCAGGTCTGCATCAGCTAAGGAATCCGAAGGCCTTTCCCGGTTACTTCAGAAGCGTCGCGCTTAATGTCGCAGCCCACCACTGGAGACAGCACTGGAGCGCGCTTAAGAAGAGTCAAGGAGATGTCGAGAAATTAGTCGCCCACGCGGACGAATCGCTCCTTACACGCATTGTTGTTCGTTCTAATCTTGAACGCTTACCCGCTCGTGAGCAAGAAGTCATCAGATTGTATTTCCTGGAAGACTTAACGACCGATGAAATCGCCAATTTGCTCCGCATCGAAGCCGGCGCGGTTCGGGCTACTAAATCCAGAGCCCTCAAAAAGTTACGGACTCTACTTATGGAAGAGACTATGGCGCTCAAAAAATATTCTCCGAGCAGATGATTCATTAACGCCGTGCAAAGCATCTTATTAAAGACGAATAGTAGAAAAAGCGCCCCCGAATGGAGGACTCAGGGGACTATTGTGCTTGCGCGCGAATTTGTTGCACGAACGCAACGGTTTGAGAAGATTGTTCGCGCCAAATGGTGGAATCACCCTTTGCTATGCAGAGGGAAGAAGGAGAAGCTACAGGAGTTACGCGAAGACATCAATGAGATCTCCGGGGAATTGGGAGTCCGTTACAAAGGTATTATGACCCAATTGTTCCAGCGGATGGAGGGAGGTGGCGATTTTGATATTGCGGTTAGTAATGCATGGGATTCGGTTCGAACGACCGCCCTAATGTTGAAAGACTACAAAAGGTTCTCCCCGATCTTGTGGGATGCCTTTGTGCCTTCAAGAGAACCAGAGACTCACTCTCTCAAGCCTAAGTTCATACTACGTCAATTCGTAGATGAAATCCCCTCATGCAAGGAGCAGGGTATTATGATATCAACGGCGTATGGCCCACAAGTATTCCCGCCAGTTACAGGATCGGAACTCCTTATCTGTCTGGAATACGCTTACGGTCTCCTTCATGTAGAGTTAATTCGCTATTCCCCGGATCTACATGTCATGACAAACGAAGCGATTTCTCCCGAGACTATTGCCAGCATAACCCCTCCATACGCCCAATACGAGCACTGGTTATTCAACTGCTGAGAAGTAAACAGGAAGAAGGCATATCATGGAAAAGACTCCCACCACTTTCGCAGCAGATGAAGAGCGATTAGCAGCAATCGCTCGCACCGTTAAAGAACAAAGCGCTTATGAGGACGTAGACGTTCGAAGTATCGTCATAAAAGCTATGGATGCTTACTCGGCCAAGCAAATGGAGGAATTGGGAAACGAGGAAGAGTATAGTAGTACGACGGCTGATTCATATATTCAATTCATTTCTCAAACTTCCAATCGATTCCACGAGTTGGTAATGGATTCGTTTGCCGTCATTGTGCCTGGCTTACTCTATCTAGGAATACTCTACTTCATCGTTCATGAAATCGGCCGTTGGGATATGCCCTTGCCCCTACGGCTTATGTATCTTTTTATAGGCATACCGGCCGGATTAGGCATTGCTCTTGGAATCGTGTCGATTCCAAAGGGAGAGTACAAAAGTTCCCCCTTAGGAATTATAAACGACACTCTAAGGCGATTTATGGGTCGAATTCGTGTCGGGGGTATCGTTAGTGGGCTAATTATGACGAGCATTTTGACTTGGGCTCTAATTCGCGCTTTCAATGCCAGGAGAGAGAACAATGCTATAGCTTATAATTCAAGCAAAGTAATGCTCACGGATAAATCGTTTTCGACCCTCAAGGATCTTCAAGTATCGGCTGATTCTATCCGGCCTGAAAACAAGTCGACCGAATGGCCTCTAAGTACTGATAAGAGCATCGAACTCGAAACCGTGAAAGATCCTCAGTCCAAGAGGATTAGCTATACAATTAAGGGGAAAGACTCGTTCCCTGGTAACCTGAGGGCAGAGATCGATCCCGTTTCAGTAACTGTATACTGGACGAAAAACAACGAACTAATCTCCGAGCCGCAAACGCAAATCTATGTTTGTAGCATTAAGGAGATTTTAGGTGATAATATCGTGTTAGAGCCGTTAGGCAGTGACACCACTGCAGTTATTAGTAAGGCGGCGGAGGCGGACTCTCCAACAATAAGTCTCCTGCTAGACGGACAACTCATTAAGCTTAAAGCCGGTGGGAACTCGATCAATCCCGACGACCTATCGAAGGGTGAAAGTATTATTCTGGCGTACGACGTCAAAACTAAAAATATTATCATGGTGGAGAAGCTTCCCCCTTCGCACCATGCTGCGAATTTACCCTTCAGACCTGAACAGGATGTTGAAGGTTCTAAAGGGGGTATGATAAACACTAGTTACGATTCGTTCTACGCAAAATTTAAATAGCGTTACTTTCCTAGTAAACGCTCAAAAGCGACACTGCTGGAAATATCTCCGGGTGGAGAATTAGCAGAGCCGCGGCCAACGACACATCTGCCTTTCTTTGACGTTCTTCTGCTTGCGGGATTACACATCGCGAGCGTGCATATTTCTCGTAGGGATTAGGAGCTGCGCCGTGATCCCAACATAAACAGTATGTGTAGAGCCTTATGACTCATACCTCATGCAATGTTGTATTATCGGGGCAAACATTAGCTGGCAGATAAATCGAGTTCAGTCGCGAATATGAACTCTTCCCCCTCGCGCCACCCCAAACTCAGAGGCAAATTAAATACCTCTTTAAGTGTCTTTACATAAGAAACGTCATCCTCCGTTGCCTTCTCATCAAGAACTATCACCCAGCAGTCTACCGGCGTCCTGGAGGGATAGTAGTTATATTCTAATAGTTGGCCCAGTGCTTCACGTATCGCTTTCGTGCTACCCACCCCGTAGCATATTTTCAATTCCGCCCGGTAAGTCATCCCTTCACGTTGAAACACCACGTCAACGTAATTCTGCTCCTGTGCAACATCAGTGTAGCCGACTCGCGTGAGCCATTTGGCGAAGTCGTTTGAGAGGGTGTTATGTCGCCGGAAGATGAGCTTGCGATTTGCGGTGCTCTCCCGGTAATAGGCGTCTTCAGCGAGAGCCGCAAGGTCTTGCTTGGAGCTTCTGCCTTTAGCCGGCGCTGGGCGGCGCGGCACTGCGGGTAACTTCACGTCTCGGATGATGGTCGGGCGCGAGAAATACAGTCCGAGCGGTCTTCCGATGTCAGATTCTTTCAACGGGACATAGTCGGCGAGGTGATTAACTTCTTCGACGGGGCATTTGAAACTAAGCCAGTGTTCCCTGACCGACCTAGTCACTTCACTCATGGCGTCTGTCATTGACATAGACGGGACGGCGGCACACAACTCGCGCGCCCTGCGCTCGTACACTCCTCTGGCGCTGAATGCGCGGTCAACGGTTAGATAGTCCTCCTCCGTCGGAATTGTCGCGAGTGCATAGCTTCCGACTATTAGCCTCTCGCGAGTTTCGGGATGCAGGCCCCAGAAGATGATTTTGAATCGTCCCTGTGATGCTTCCATCACCTCACGTGACGGGTTGTTATAGAAAAGATAGCCATAAACGTAACCGTCAACAGCGTCCTCGACCTGAAAATTCCATTCTTCATGGCCGAAACCCATTTTGCTCGGATAGCCGCCGTCCCCCGAAGTATTTGTCGGGAAGCGCCAGCCGCGAGAGTTCCAGCACATTCTGTTAAGTAGTGTTAGCGGCGGCGCTGACGCCTCCGACGAGATATAGGGAATAGTCATCAGCGTTTTGGCATAGTCCTTCAATAAGGCAGAATCCGCCTCCGTCAGCCTTCTGGCCCTCTGGAGTGTGTTCCCTATCTTCCTGCCGTCAGTGGTAATTCTATTACCGCTAGCGAATTCCAAACTTTGGAGTATGGGGGTGGCATCAGGCTGGTGTCGAAAATCAAAATAGTGGCTGTTATGGCTATCTCCGATAATGCGGTAACTCCCGTACTGAGAGGTGACGATGTTGGGATCTGGTGAGAGAACGCGGCTGCGCGCGAGCAGCCGCCACTCTTCGGGGTTATCGTCGCCGCCAGTTATGAACACCCACAGGACATCACCAGAGTTTATGTTTCGATAAAATGATTCGTCGTTGTTATGCCAATCGTGTCCCTCTCGCTCTAGGTTGCGCTTTTCGTCCCAGAAGGTTTTCCAATAAAGTAAGTAGTCGGCCATGATGATATCCGGCGCGCTTAGACTTATTGAAAGGTCAGAAAGCGCGTATCAAAGCGGCGTCCAATTCGGTGAATTAACCGTACACCTCTGGCTGCCCTCGCAGACATAGAACTGGGTGACGGGGTGAAGCTCCCACGCCGACATCCGCCAGCAGTCACTCTTAGGCGTGGCTATCGTGTAGCCGCAGTTCTCCGTCCGGTTGTTATGCTCGTTATCCATGAGGAGCATGCCGACGACCTTCACCTGCCTGCCGACCGCCTTGTTCGCCTTATCGTAAGTCCAAGAGTCCTTGAAATGTGTGTGCCTATAAAAAGGCGACATCTCGACCACGACGCCGAACGGCTTCTGCTTCTCCAACTCCTTCTTGGTGATTCTGCGGGCGATGTAGTCGTTCGCGGGCTTCTCATCGAAGCCGACCCACATGTGGAAATCAACGTCCTCTTCCTCGTCGTTCATCTGACAATTACAAGATTCCTTGTCCATTTTCTTGACGTGAATCAGGTAGCCGACGAGCGCGACGATTTCGCCCTCGCCCAGGTTTGCTAACTCTTGGGCGAAAGAGGCGTGGTTCTTCTCGCCCAAGCCTTGCAGTTTAGCAGTCTCCCGCTCCTTCGTTTCAAAGAAAGCTTTGTTGAGTGTCCTAGTTGGCTCTAGGTCAGGCGGCGGCATCTGGTTCTTGAGGACGTTCAGGTACGGGTCGTAAGTCGGCGGGCCTTTCTTGACGCAGCCCGTCTCATAATTCTCGTGGCAATCATTGACCGTACTCATGCGGGGCTTACAGACTTGCTTCTCGAAATTCAGGGCGTTCCTGACCAGGCTCCTGACGTTGAAGGGGCGACTTCGCGGGGGGGCGGCGGCGAGAGGTAACCTGCTCGCCCGCACGCCGTCGGCGGTCTCCGACTTCTGGGTGCCGAGCATGGCTGCGATAATCCTGTCGCTCGCGCCTTTGTTCCGCAGCTTTTCCAGTGCTTTGCTGGATGTGTCGAATGCCGTAGGGCTGACCTGAATTACAGTGATGATCGTGCTTTCAGGCAGTTCAACCTTCAGCATCTTTTTCACGTCGTCGTTGGTAAGAGGTGGCGGGTCTTGCTGGGCGGTAACGGTGAAGGAAGCTAACAGCAAGCTTAGGATGATTAAGCCTACAGCCATCTTGATTTTCACTCGTTGCTCCTTCTGTGGTGAGCGTGAAAGGTAAAGTTCAGACGGAGAGGATGTGACATCAGGCTGAGTAAGTCAAGATATTTCGAGAGCCTTATCCCCTTCCATTTCTGGGGAAAAGCCCTCATTATTGCTAAGATTAATATTGTTTCATCTGTGAAAATCTGGTACGCTCCGCCGCGACCAACGCCTGTGCTTCCGTTGGCTCACGGCGAAAGCTACCCTGAAGGGCAGAATTTAGTGTTATTTCGAGATATTCTCGCCCTTGACCTCTCAATCGTTCAGCGACAAGGGCCGAGTTAATGGGAAGCCGCAAAGCAAAATCCAGAGCACCTAAACCCTCAGCAACTGAAAAAGGGGCGGCAAGACCAAATGATAAGCAGATGAGTACTTCAACTCAAAATGCCTTTTGGCCTACCTTAGTTGAACCCACTCCCGATGCTGATGTCACCTCTTCGGTCGCGGCGACTGAGCCGGTTAGCGAAGCTGCGGCGGAAGTACAAGCGCCATTTGACAAGACCGATGCGTTGGAAGAGGTAATCCTCACAGAAAAGTCTGTCCGCCCAAATCATGAGGAAACCGTAGAAGATACAATTCAAACCGAAAGGGAGTTTCCCGTTAAAGACTCTAATGTAGAAGAAGGGGAAATTACAGAAGCTGTCCCACCGGAACATGCTGACGTTACAATACAAGTGACCAGCGCCGAAGATTTGAATTCTTCAAACGAAATGACTGAAGCCTCGTTTGAAGAATCGCTGCTCGCGCTCGGGAGTATCAGGGGCTTAGGACGCAAGAGCCTTATCGCATTATTTGACGCCTTCAAAGGCGATTTGGGGCACATCTGGAAGATCCCATCTGAACAAATCGAGACGGTATTAGACGGCGCGAAAATTCCTGCGGCGGAAAAGATTTCTACCGAGATTGTAAAGAATCGTTTCGCATTACTTCTCGATGGGAAGAATAAGTTCAAGGAACTTTTCAGAAGAGGGATTCACATTATTCCCCTAGATAAGTTGCCAGCCCCTTTGCGCGACATACCTGACCCCCCTCGCTGGTTGTTCGTCGAAGGCGATTCTAATTTGCTGTACCACAAGCCTGCAGTCGCCGTAGTCGGAACGAGAAAGCCAACGGCAAACGGCATCAAGGCAACTACCCACGTAACCAAACAACTAGCCTGCTATCAGTTCGCCTTAGTATCGGGACTAGCTGAAGGAATAGACGAAGAGGCTCACAGGTCTTCTTTGCAAGATGGAATTAAAAATGTGGCATTCTTGGGGCACGGCATCAATCTTATTTTCCCCTCTTCAACTAAATCACTCCGGGAGCAAATAGTTCAAGACGGTGGAGCAATAGTCACCGAATACATGCCTAATGAACGCTACCAGCGTCATTACTTTGTTGAGCGTAATCGTCTACAGGCAGCGCTATCACAGCTTGTAATACCTGTACAAGCCAATCCTAAAGGAGGCACAGCACATACCATCAAGTTCGCTCGGCAACTGAAAAGGGAGATTGTGGGTATTCGTTGGCAGGGGGCAAACGGAATATTAGATGACCTGACGCGAGACGGTTACCCCGTGGTTGAAATCTTCACGCCGCAAGGCCGGAAACAACTCGATAAAATTTTACGCAACTTGGCAGAGCAGTTCAATCACCCGACCTACGCGTTCGCCGTCACAGAAAGACGCTTACGAAACGAGATAAAGTCGCGAGATGTGAGGAAGTCAGACATAGAACAATTGATCGTCTCATTAGAGGAAATGTCTAAGGAAATCTAAAATGCCCGCTACTCTCACTGGGGTCATTTTCGACCAAAGCACCATCTTCTCACGAGCGAACGACCAAGAGTTTCTAGTAGAGATGAGGTCGCTCCTGATAAACCTTAAAGACTCCAACATCAAGATAGGAGTCTTTTCGACCAATCCATTAAACCTCCAACCTCTTTTACAACAATATAAATTGCCACCCTTCGATCTACTTCTGACTAAAAAGGAGACAGGTAAAAACAAAGGGGCGAAGGAGTGGATACAAACGGCGGCCAGATTCTTTAACTGCAAGCATCATCAACTACTCTATATTGGCGATGAAAAGCGGGACTGGCTTACAGCTATTAATTCGGGCACAATTTACCTGCACGCGCATTGGACAAATACATCCCCTGCTGGTGTGACAGCCTTCATCGCACCCAGCCCTTCGGTTGTTTGGAATTTCGTTACCCACTACTTAATTCCCCCGCCCAGATGGGAATACACACTGGATATTCCAGAGCGCCTTCTGTGTGTGCGAAGTTTATTAGGGGCATCGGTCGTTCTCCCGGCCACAAATCCCCCTTCATTCAAACTGCAAAAAATCTTCACCTACGGCGACCAAGTGGACGTTAACAATCATCCTGCCCAGAATCCGTTAATGATTCATGCGGTGAGCAGCTTGTACTTGGAAGGGCTGATCGAATTCGGTTCGCTCTTCGCGGTTTATCCTAGCAGTACTCCGAATAAAATCAGTCCTGTGTTGCAAAAATTCCTAGAGCCTGCCGCGAAGGTGTTCCACGGGTACTTCAAAGAGGATTTATTAATAAGAGGCGCGCAAGGTCTGGACACAAGTTTGGAAAGGGCGCAGGGACGCAAATCTAATGTGACCTTCGCCAATCAGACTAATACCGTTTATCTGAATCCAGTATATGAAGCCAAGATAAAGGGGCACACGGTCATCGTCTTCGATGACTTTACAACGTCAGGGATGTCGTTGGAATGGGCGCGGAACTTACTCGAAGCGGCCGGCGCCAGTCGCATTATTTTATTGACGATCGGCAAATACGGGACAACTCATACTATTTATGTCCCATTTCTGTCTGGTTTGATTAGTCCATTTGAATTGAAGCAGTACGATGCAGCCAGACAATTTGGAACAGTACGTGAAGTGATGAACCACAATCTGTCAGCACAAGAATTGGTTAAGAAATCGTTCGAGCACCTGAAAAACGGATTGCCACTACCCTACCCATAGGTTCGATAAAGCTGACTACATGTATCCGTCTTTGGAAGTCATCGCTCAGGAAAGGGCGCTCCTCGTATGAAGAATTACGGTGCGGAGCTTTCTTCATTATCCTCTAAGCCAAGCATCATCTTCGCGGCTATAACTCTGCTACAGCCCCCTCTTCGGATTGCATGCATGGGTGTAAGTCCATGAAGGCTATATTCCTCGCCAGCTTAACCCTCTCCCGCTTCTCGCCCAACTGTGCGACCGTCGTGATATGAAAGGCGGTAAGCATCACCTTAGCGCAGAGCATGGCAAAGTTAAACGACCAGTAAAATCCGCCCGCGCAAAGTAGATGAAATGTGGGGGCGGGTATGTTCCAATACCCAGAAAGCACCAAGCCGGGCGTTGCCTGTTTACATGTAGAAGCTGTAGCGTGGCTGTATAGGGCTACTACATCCCAGGATATGTACAAAAGAAGTTAACGCTACCCCTGGTGTAGAGAATGGTGGTTGAACTAATCATGGGTAATGATCTGAAGAAAATCAAGGACTTTGAGATCCAACTGGATCAGGCCCTGGAGCTCTTACCGTCACTTGCCTTTGATGGTGATGAGTCAATCAGACTGGCGATGAATTTTATTGACTATTGCTACATGCAGCTCAACCACTCGGCAGCAGACCGACTTGAAGATGGGTTAAGGATCTTGGCCCCATATTTCATTCAAGGCAAACGTGGCCCGGAGCCTACCGTGGAGCAATTGTTTCCAGATCTCCTCTTCGCGGGCCATTACTTCATACTTAGAGAGTATTTGTACTACACCTATAACGCTACAGAATCGTTCGTGTGGCAATTCACTGCAGATGAAATTACTATTAAATTTAATGACCCCACCATACCTCGCCAGTTCTACATACAAGCTAACAATCACTTAATCGGTTCTATGAATACGTTTGAAGGACGCGACTATGGCGAGCGAATAATGACTTTGCTCAGGGGCCGCGACGACGAGTTCACCTATTCCGAAGAGGGCGGTGATATCGGGAAACTTCTCGAGGAGGAAGCGGATTTAAAACTTAGCGTCTATTACAACTTCCTTGACCCTACCGATGAAATAGATATGGGAGGATACACCTACAGAGAATACTACTTGATTTTTAAGGCCCTAATGATGAAAGCCTTGTACCACCGTTACCACAGTAAGGCCAATGAAACACCCGGAATAATAATGATATCACCGGCTAATCTTATTAATGATCTGCACATGGCAACGCAGGTACCCCCCGAAATATGTTCGAAGGTGCTTGATGATATTACATATAGTGACCTCGCGCGACGCGAGCGGATTCAGCCTGTTTATTTTTCCCTGTACCGACTTGGTAACAGTGACCAGATTGCCATATCACCATTTGATTTATCTTTCTGGGAAGGGCTCATAAATATCTTCAGAGTCGTCGCTATTCGGCGACCGCAAGTCTTCCTTGAAAATATTTCTGCGCGGCTCGGAGACAACTTCGTAAATTACGTAGAAGCGTTATTCGTTAAACAGGGCTTCAGATGCCTTAAGAATCTTCAGCTTTCTAGGTTTGACAGCCGGTTGCCTGATATAGATCTGCTCGTAATCTCAGAGGAGAAGACTTTCGGGTACGTCCTCTTCTGCTGTGAGGCAAAGAACCCTATCCCGCCACAGTGGGCAAAGGATCATCTGAGGGTTCTGAATGAAGACAGCATCGCCAAAGCGTTTGGACAACTTGATTTAATTAATGAGTTCCTTATCAGTGATGCTGGGATCAACTTCCTACGGAGGCTTCTGCCGCCTGGGGGCTTGCCTCATTTCGGGGGAGAATTCCTTGTCTCCATTTTTAACCTCGTTATCACTTCGAGAAACGCCGGGATGTTCTTTGGAGATCGCAGTCACGCGGTCATAGACTATATAACCCTGGAAAGACTCCTAGATCGCTGCGACGGTGATGTCGTCTACCTGATGCGGGCTTTTAGAGAACTTGGTGATTGGGTTGACGGTTGCCTCAAAATTGTCCAAGTTGACTTTGAGGTCGGCACGACCAAAGTAACTTACGAGGGGGCGGACGTGGGTAAGTTACTAGATTTCAGGCAGGCTGAATATAAGAGTGCAAATATCGACAAGCAGTTAGCGGAAGACTTCATAAGGGATGGCCGCCGTCCGCACGACACGCTCGAATATATCAGACAGAAACTTGAGGATGAGAACCCTGGCGGGTAGTAAAGTGATCAGAAAATAATAGTGGATTTCAATAGCCTACCGTTTGTAATACCAACAGGCACGAATCAGCTTTCCCGCGCGCATTACAATTTACCCTCGCCAAAGAATACTGAAATTTTCAGACTCATCCAAAACAAAATCGTCCAAATCCAAAGCCGATGCTAACTCTTCACGTTTGTTGGCTGTTGGCGAGCGGTAGAACTTCGAATACGCTCATGTGTGGACCTAGTCTACGTCTATTTCTAGATTTAGATTTGAGTAAGCCGTCGACAGGTCGCTTGCTGTTTTTGTTAATAAACTTAAGGCTTTTTGAATCTTTTCGTTCTGTATAGGCTCGGCGGAGTAATTAGGTGATTTGATCTCCTCCTTGAGGGTGCCGGCCCATTTACACAAGTAGTCAATAAATTCCCTCGCCAAGTCAAGCCTTTTCTTTGCCAACCCATCTTGGGTGGATTCAACTAAACTAAGAATAATGTCGCACCCTCTTGAGACACCCAGCTTGGTTAGATCTATATGAGGAAAAGACCGCAATGGCTCTGGCATTATTGAGTCATCAACTAAGACCGGAATTATTTGCACTGCATCAGGTTCACTTGCATTACGATTGATCACAAAACTCAGTTCAGATCTAACCCAATCACTACAGAGCGAAGCCTTAGATATAAATACTATAAACCATTTTATTGAGCACAGCTTTTCAAGAATCTGGTTAACAAAGCTTATACCAACTGCAAAAGAACCATCGAACCCTGCGTATACGCCTTTCTCGTACAACTCTTTAATAATCTCTCGAACGATTTCGCTATCTCGTCTGCTATAGCTAACGAATATCCGATTAGAATTCTCAATGTCATAATATCTGCGAAAATATGAAGCATCGATTTTCAAGAAGTATTCCTCTTCCAACCTCCTGACCATATCGTTGAGGTTTCTCTCACGCTCAGATTCACATGCCGAGTTTCTACTTTGGGTTTCACGAGTAAAAGGGCGTAAATCAGAATATAATTTAGTGCAGAGACTCCTAGTATTATGGAAGTAGCTAACGTTATGGCTTGCAAGCAACTCGGCCTTTAACTCTTCCAGCATGCTAGGTGCTTGCCCACTTCTTCTAATAATTGATGTGCCGACACGTGGCTCTTTTTCACGAAAATAGATAAGGCATGGCGTTCTGTATTCATGTCGGGCGTTATATTCAGCCTTTATCCTGAGAAGCCTATCTATTGAAGTAGTCGAGTCACAGGGATTGCCGAGGATAATTACAAGAAGATCAGCAAAACCAATTCGCCATATCCGCCATTCAGGTAATTCATCTGGGTTATCCCAGAATGCTACGCAGGTATACGAAGCTTTCAGATTTAAAAGTGTTGCGGCAGCGGCAGAACGATCTCCGTCAACATCATCAGTTGTACTACAGAGGACAGGGCAGAAATAATTGCGCATTTAATTTACATCCTGTTAAAGACTTGCTGACGGACCCACTCCAGCTAACATCTGCCCTGACACGTCAGCCTCAATCAAACGTCTGAAGAGCCGCGCCGAATTTGCATTTGACTTTAGAAACCCCAGAAGGCCCTTTATACTTAAAAGAACAATTCGTCGTGTCTCCTTACTACTTCTTTGGAAAGCCATCTATGAAAAGGCATAAAAGATTGGTTGTGTTTCAAGATCATCGTGGCCAGTTTCCGCCCGGGCGGGTGTTTTACCCGGAGTCCCTGTTGCATATAACTCCCATCTTGGAAGAACTGCGCAGCGAAAAGATGGGGCAACCCAAATACTTTAATACTAACGTTCAATTTTTTCTCAATGAGATAATTAAGTATTTTGAGGGCATACACGATAATCACAATGCGGCTAAAACCGTTTATGACCAATACCGAACGGGAGGCCATCAATACTGCTTATATCTCAGAAACTTCTGGTTAAGTGGCCTTACGCTTAATGTAAATATCGAGCGTAATTATACTCTTTATGGTCTGTCGGGACATGATCGCAGTTATAGGCAACTTGTAAAGAATGGCCTTAAAGCCCAGATTAATAGTCTATCCTTTGTAAACATCCGCGATTATTATTATCCATCCGAAACGGGCGGGTCTGAGCATAAGAGAGACTTCACGATTCCATCTTTTCGCGTCTTAAGTCATAACTGGCATGGCATCGTCAGTGAGGCAATTAAAGGTGCAAAGCTCATCGTTCTGAACATCCAAAGTGAAACCGGGGGCGTCCAGTTTGAAGTCAACGTGATACGCGAGTGCGGGATGGCACAGCGCACAATTTGCATCGCGGGCAAGAAAGATAAGTATGCGGACGCCCTCAGTGACTTCTACGATGTGATCGAGGTGCAGTCAAGCGGCCCCGTTCCACAGAACACACCGGAGATTCAAAGGTTAAAAGACGCCATTGAATATCTAACGAATGATAATTTCATGCAAAAAAATTTGGTTCGGGATTTATCCGATATAAAATGCTATGTCATCGAAAAGAATATTGATCTAGCAACGTCGCAGTACAAACCCGAGATTCTTTCAGACGTTGCCTACGAAGACTATATCCCAAGTTCGTTAGTGAGTAATTGGAATCTGTTTTCCCGTCATTACCCGGAGATGGTTCAGCACTGGGAAGGGATCGATAAAATGATCCGCATTGGCCAACGTCCCGACATCAGTCAGGTTGCTGATGTCATGTATGAAGCTCTTGGCACATTTTATCTAGCCGTGACGCTGGAGCGGTATGAAGAAATGGCATTTTCAGTAGGGATAGTCGGTATAGCGCACCAGATTATTACAGGTCAGGATCCTATCATGACTGATTGCTGCGGACACGCCGCAAAGTGCGCTGCGTGGGGCGACAATATGTTATTGGCTAAAGCCTTCGGTGATCTTCCTGAGGAATTGAGGAAATAGATTCTGAAGAAGATTATGGCGAACTAGTTTGCTTTTGTGATTAGATGAAAGCCTCAACAGCGTAGAATTTTACTCTTGGGCTCAAAGGAAGACGGCGAGCGGGAGCCCATACGTCCGTTACTGAATTGGGCAAGATTGAAATTGCTCAATACATATTTCACCCCTAAGTCATACATACACATATATACTAAGCAAATTTTGTCCTATAAAAAGTCCTGGACTTCATCCGCGGAGGCTTTCGTCCAGGCGACGCGCCCCACTTACGCCGTCATCCCCGTCGGCCTCAACTCGCCCTTCGGCCACCCGATGCGGTGAGCAATTTAGATGTGCCGAAGTACGTCACCTCGACCTCGGCCTGGAAGGGGCCTTTCCCCGGCGCAGGTTTCACGGTGATGCGTTCAATCAAAGCGTGCAGTAGGTCGTAGCGCTTCTGGGGCGAAGCCCCCCTCATCTCATTATTAACTTTCAGCAGAAGCTCGCGCAGTTCGGTGAGTTGGCCGTCGAGGTCCACGCCCAGCGCCTGCCCCTGGCTAATCCTGGTCCTCTCCGCCTGAAGCTGCTCCTGCTCTTCCCGGATTTGATTCAGCTCGCGCTCCGCTTCGTCTTCCGAGATCGTCCCGCGGCGGCGCAGTTGGATGACGCGCTCGCGCTCCCTCTCTTTCTCTGCGATCAACTTCCCCAGGCCCTCGCTCTCGCGCTCAATCGCCGCGACGCCGCGGCGCGCGCTCCGCAGCTCCGCGCCGAGCGCCTTGATGACGGGGCCGGGGCGACCGACGATTGATTTGAGCTGAGCCCAGACCATCTCCTCCAGGACCTCGGCGCGCACGTTAGGGTTCCGGCAGTTGCGCGAGTTCTGTGCGCGGTAGAAGCATCTGTAGTAGTAGTTGCCGTCCGGCACGGAGCCCCCGCCGGTGTACCCGCGCCCGCACGACCCGCAGTGAATCAGGCCCCGCAGCAGGTAGAACCTTTTCATGTTGCGGCGCGCCATGTTGCGGTTCTCTTTGAGCAGCTCCTGGACGCGCACGAAATCCTTGTGATTGATGATGGGCGGGACCCGGAAGCTGATTTGCTCCTCGGCCGCGGCCTTGACCCACCCGACGTTCTGCCCGTCCCTTTTCTTGGCGTGCCTGCGCCGCCAGGTGAACTCGCCGTCGTAAGCAGTGTGTTTGAGAATCTCGCCGACGCGCGAGGGCGTCCACTTGCCGGAGACACGGCGCTCGGGAAAACGCCAGTTGATAGGGATCGGGATTTTGCGCGCGGTGAGGTGCTCGGCGATCCCGACCGTGCCGCGCCCGCCGAGGTAAAGGCGGAAGATCAATCGCACGACGCGAGCCTCGCCCGGGTTGATTTCAAGCCTGCCATCTTTGACCAGGTAGCCGAAGGGGGGCTTGCCCCCGTTCCAGCGGCCGGCGCGCGCCAGGCGCTCCATCCCCCAGCGGGATTGCATGACGATGTTGTCGCGCTCCAGTTGCCCGGCCGCCGCCAACTGCGTGCGGAGGAAGCGGCCCGTGGGCGTGTCCACCTCGAAGGGTTGAGTCATCGAGAGGAGCTTGACGTTCGAGCGCCTGAGCGCGTCCTCGAAGAGCAGGTATTCGAGAATGTCGCGCGCCACGCGCGACGTGTGAGTGACCCACACCTCGTCGAAGAGGCGGGCGTGCGCGTCGCGGATGAGGCGCTGCGCCTCGGGCCGGCGAATCGCGGGCACGGTCCCGCTGATGCCGTCGTCGGCGTAGACGGCCAGGAACTTGAAACCGTGGCGGCGCTCGTACTCGCGCCCCTGGTCGAGTTGAGTTTGAATCGTCTCGCGGTCGCGCTGGTCTTCGGAGCTGACCCGCGCGTATTGCACTCTTCTGACTTGCATGGCTCATCCGGCCGCACCGGGAAGCGCGGCCCGCGGAGGCTTTTAGTTTTCCTTAAAGTCGAAGGTGTGTGTTGATTGCAGCCCGTTGGGCCATGCGCGTGCGCTCAGTTGGTTAATTCTGTTCGTCGAGATATTGAAACGTCGGCCGTCCGCGTTCGCGAATTTGGAGAAGGGGATGACGGCCGTCTTACCCGGGCCGAGGTCCCCGTACTCGGCGGAGAAGCCGCCGCTTGAGCCGTTGGGATTGAGTATGACGGTGAAGCGGGGGTAAGTGTAATCCTCATTGTTTGTCGCTATGACTCCCGCTTCCGTCACTCTTATCGAAGGGTTGATTCGGACATAGTTATCCTCTCTACGTTTTTCTTCCTGTCGCCGCGCTTCCCGCAACTTTGAATCGTTGCGTATGTATGCACCAACAGCGAGCACTAATATTCCGACGGGTATAATTAGAAACCATAGACCCTTCATGCTGCTTTTGGGCCGCAGGGTGGCATTGCAGCGAGGACAGTATGTGTCCGTGGGCCTGTTGACGTTGCCGCAATTCGGGCAGGTGAGTGGATACATGTTCTTGCCTCGACGTTTCTGACGAGTTGGCGGGGTCGCGCCGGCGCAGGTTAATTCATCGTCTTCCCTTCCAGGAAGTAGAATTAATTTTCACTGTGCGCCTCGCTTCAGCTCGACGCCCACCCGGTGATAGGCGAAACAAGTCCAGCCGCCAGCGCCCGGCCGGCTAATCCAGGAGACTGGCCCGTAAGCTAAGACAGATTGTGGAGTGATGAAGCGCGGGGGACAGCGGGCGCAGCCGCAGACACTTTCGACCCGAATCACGCCTTGCGCGTTTTCAAAACAGTAGCCCAGCAAAAAGATTTGCGAGGTCTCGACGATTGCAACTTGCCCCTGCACCGGCCGGAGGGCCAGATTGACGATAGCAACATCATGTTTGTAAATCGCCGCCTCTTCCAGCGACTCGTCCTCGATAAAAACCGGCAGCAGCCGATCACTAGACCTCGCGTCCGCCGGCGGAAGAAATTCGACCCACGTCACGTGGGACAATTTAACGAGCTGGCCGCGCATGAGATTAATCGCCGCCCCAACAACCCGTGAAGATGAATGAGAGGGCAAGCCTCCTTTCTGGGCTAAAGCTGTGGGAGTTCCCCGAGCGAGTAGAAGGCCAACAGGGGAGAACGTCTTTAATTCAAAGAGCGGGTGGATTGGTGCTGATTAAAAAGCGGGTGGATTGGTGCTTAACTAAGCTTTCTTTTTGTGCCCGCTCTCACCGGCATGATTGGGTGCGCTAAAACGCCGGCCGAGCATTTTTGCAGGTTTCAGGTTGTTTCTCATTTCGACCACCCTCTTCACGTTCTTTAATGACTTATCTTTTTCTATCAACTCCAACAAGGAGGCATAAACCTCAGTGTCCAACCTCGGGCCGTGAGCTTGCCGGTCATCCAGATATTGTTCTAATCCGCGGTATAGCATATTCCTCGCGAAGGTCGCGGGCTTCATCCCCTCGGCCACGGCCAAGACTTCGAAGGTGAGCTTCTCGTCAGAGCTGACGGCGATTGATTGGGTCGCTTCTTTTTTCGTATTTGCCACGCCCGGATTCTCCGTCTATAGGTCTATAGAATCAAGTATAATTTTCTTGACTTTCTAATTATCCATCTCTAGAATCTCAATCTCTAGAAGGAGGTCGGAGATGAAAACAGAAGAAGCCAACGAAATTCCAGAGAAGCTACAAGTCAACGTCTACCTGAGTGACGCTACTGAAATCCGAAGATTCCTCGAAGCCAAAAAGAAACTTCGCGCGCGCTCGAACTCGGCTGCCGGGTACGCACTGCTGCTCGACGGGATCGATCTGGTACTGCCTGCCGGGACACCCGCGACCGCTCCTTCGTGAGACTTGCGCTCAAGCATGCCGCAGGAGACTAGCGCGAGGGCATGCGCCGGTCTAGTTCACTCTCTCACTTTTTTTGAACCTAGCCGAGGGGAAGAAAGTTTGCACCCACCATGCACACATTTGAGGCCAACCGAGTCGCCGTCGGCGACGAGGCTAAGGCCGTCCGCGAGGCGCTCCGCTCACTCGGATACGCCCGCAGCATCCGCTGGGTCTACCGGCAGACCGAGGCCCCGCGTGATGTCACCAGGCTCGACTTCTACGGCGCTTTCTGGCGCTGGTATCAGGCGCTCTTCCTCGCCAACCGGGCGGGCGCTGATTTTCTTATCGAGGATTTATGCTCGCGCGACCGCGCCATGCGCGAGCGCGACTCACTCGCGGCGGCCGACTGGTACGAAGAGATCGCGCTCTGCGAGGGCGAGCACTCCGAAGCCTTACAGGCGGCGATTCTCAACCGCGATTCATCAGCAATCAAAAAAGAGTTGGCCGAGGCGATTGCGGCATACCGCAAGCTGTTGGCTATGGTCGAAGCCAGGGGCGAACCGAACGATGGCTTCGACGGCGGGCAGGGCTCCTACTCCTCCTGCGACCCTGCCCGCTCCCCGCCTACTCAGTACCGAGAGGAGGCCGCATGAAGGCTGAGAGAGCAAACCAAAAGCTCAAGCTCACCGCGGCCAACGAGCCGGACCCGCGGCGCGCGGCGCGGGCTCTGCTATCTGTCTTATTTGGAGAGCCGACAGTTCTCTCTGATGAAGCTGAGTTCGACGGAAGGCTGACGGAGCTGGAAGCGGACCCGAAAGGAAGGGCCGCGACCGCGGCCTAAAAACTATCGGGCCGCCCCGGCGTCGGAAGCGCCGGGGCGGCCCCCAACATTGAAAGGCTGAACATGCAGATACTACCAAACCCCGGACGGCCAGTCACCTTTTTTTCTATTGAAGAGGTTGCGACATTCCAGGGCAGGCGTGGCTTACGCCGGCGCGCCCTCCTCTTTTTCATCAACCTGTTGTCCCGGATGAATTCCCCGGAAGGAGTTTCGAGGGATGATCGGCAATCCTAATCAAGCCGCGGGGGCGCGCGCACGCCCGCGCACGGCCCCGAGCCGCGCGGCCGCCCGCGCCGCGAAGCATGTCGCAGCCTTCGACGCGCAGACGCCGCTCGCGCCCGAGGAGAGGCGCGAGTCGCAGGTCAAGTACATCTACGCGGTCTGCGAACAGTTGAATGAGCGCGGGGACACAGTTGAGCTGCCCGGCCTCGGGCGCGCGCGGTGGTCGCGCAAGACTCTGAAAACTTATATCAGCGGCGAGTTCGGCGAAGGCTTCACGATTGACTCATTGTCTTTCGACGGCCTGCTGACGCTGAAGAGGAAGCTGAGCCTACGGCTCGATGCTTACAACGATGCTGCTCCTGCCAGTAGTTGAGGCGGGAACGCGAGAGCGCGTCACGCTCTCTTTGGAAGGTTGGGCGTGACGCGCTCGTTCAGTTCTCCCGGAGAAAAGGAAGCTACCACACTTGCCGAGTCCCAAGATACCAGACGGAGCATGGGAGCGCCGTCACGAATTATTGCACGGCGAATGGAAGCTTTACGAGCTTTATTGCTCGCACCGTAACGATAAGACGGGGCAGTGCGACCCCTCGCTCAAGCTCCTGGCCGAAGAGATGAAGCGCACCTATACGCACGTCTCCGACCTCAAGCGTGAGCTGATCCTCAAGGGCTGGCTCAGGCGCACGGGGCGAAACAGTGTGGAGCTGCTCGTCGGTTTCCTGCCGCCCGTCGTGAGGGGCATTGACGACGCGCGAAGTTCGGAAAAATCCGAAGATGGAGTTCGGAAAAATCCGAAGATCGCGGCCGGGCAATCTTCGGAAAAATCCGAACTTCGCGCGCAACCTTCGGAAAAATCCGAAGATGGAGTTCGGAAAAATCCGAACGAAAACTCACTCCCCCCAGACCCCCCTATAAGGAATGAACTATTAGTAGCAGAAGCTGCTGCTGCCGCCGCCGCTGAAAGTTTACGCCTGCCAGTGGACGACCGCTTCGTCCAGGAGGTGATTACCTCCGGGGTCTATCGGGAGGATTTCGTGCGTTGGGTCTGGGGGAAGCTGAAACTGCACTGCATGGCCGGCGGGTCCGTGCCCGTGCGCAAGCAATTCCTGCACTGGCTCAAGGAGGAGACGGGCGCGCCGCCCGTCCAGCCCGTGCTGCCGGGGATGGGCGCGCCGGTGGTCGCGGGCGGCTTCGGCGCGAAGGAGCCCGCGCGGCCCAGCTTGCGCGCCGCGGACCCGAACTGCCGGCTGTGCGCGGGCGGGGGCGAGGTCGAGGGGCGCGCGTGCCCGTGTCGCAACTGCTCTTACTGCGGCGGCACCGGGATGGAAGTGCAGCCGGGCAAGGGCGCGCGCCGCTGCCGCTGCGTGCTGCCGCCGGCCGTCGCCCAGATGAGCGACGAGGAGACGGCCCGCGAGCAGCATGATTATGAAGAGGCGCGGGCGACTTTGCGCCAGGTGAATTCTAGTTGAAAAGGTTCGCCCGGCGGGGCGGGCATATCTCAGCCGGAAGCGCGCGACGGCATGGCCGCGCGTGAGGGAAAGGAGCGAGTGTCTTCGTGACGACAATTCTTCTTTCAACCGAGAACCGCCCCGCCAATTTCAGACGTGAGGTGATGTGATGTTTTGGCCCATCGTGATTGTTTACATGACTCCGCTGTGGGTGTGGGCGCTCCTCTTCTGCGCCTGGTACACGCGGCGCTGGCGCAGGCGCAATCGCCCTCGGCCGGTCGAGATCGAGTGCCCGGAGAAAGTCATCGGCGAGATTCGCGTGCGGCGCGAGCGGCCGCTCGTCGGAGGGTGAGCATGAACGTCATCAGCGACGAGCGACGGCGGCAGATTTTAGAGTCCCTGGGCTCCGCGGTCTGCGAAGCCTGCGGCGGCCCCAAGGAGCCGAAGCTGTCCCACTGCGGGTCGTGCTTCTACAGGCTGTCGCCGGCCATCCGCAAGGCCCTCTATCTGCCCTTCGGCAAAGGGTACGAGCATGCCTACGAGGGGTCCCTGCGCGTCCTCGGCGCGGGCAGGCCGGCGGCGCGGACCGAGCGGCCGAAGTGCCGGCGATGCCAGGCCCCGCTCATCTTCGCGAAGCAGAACCCGACCGAGAGGAATCAGCACCCGTCGAATAACCCGCTGAACGCCGAGCCCCACCCGGACGGCAATCTCCGGCTTGACCGCGCCACGATGAGGTACGACGTACTGACGGGCGACGAGCTGCGGGAGGCGAGGGCGCGGGGCGAGGCGCTGTATCTCTCGCATTTCGTGGACTGCCCTTACAGGCAGCAGTTCAGGAAAGCGACGGCCTGATGAAAAGCGAAGACTTCAAATGCGAGCGCTGCAAACGGCCCGCGTCAAGGCTCTCGCTCTCGGCCGACGGCGAGAAGTGGATTTGCCCGGAGTGTGCGCTGCGTGAGGCGAGGGCGGCGAAGCTGAATGCAAAGCAGCGCGCGCACCTCGAAGAGCAGCTCGTCGAGCGTAGGCAGCTCGTGCGCAGGCGTGCGCAGGCGGTGCTTAATTTCGGCCACGTCAGACCGGAGGCTTCGGCGTGACGGCAGCCCGGCTCAAAGAGTGGCGCGCGTTCTGCGAGTGGCTGGGCCAGCGCCCGCGCAAGTGCGCGCACCGGTCAGACGTGCCTTCGCGGTGGAAGCCGCTCGTCTACGTCGGCGGCAACCCGACCGGAGAGCGTGCGCGCGAAGAGCGCCACGAAGTTGATTTAATTTTTTATTACAGCGGCTGGGGCTGGCGGCTGAGGAAGCGCTGGCGGGAGAGACTCGCCGAACTGGAGAAGGAGACGAATGATGCCTGAGCAAGTCAAAACTCAAAAATGTGCGGAGCACCCGGAGGCGGACGCCATCCACCTCAACTTGGCGTCGAACGCCCCGCTCTGCGTCTCGTGCGCCGTCGCCATCCGTCGCGAGGAGGCCGAGGCCGCGCGGCACGGCGCGGTTAAAGGCGGGCGCTCGGTGGTCTCGAAGCTCTACAACCTGGAGATGGAATTGGGGCCCGGCCGGCACGCCGCGAAGGTCTGCTTCCAGGTTGTCGCCAGCGTAATCCCTGGGCAAATCCACATGCCGGAATTCACCGAGGAGTGGTGGATTACCGGCGAGCAGTGGGACCGCATCACGAGCGATCCGGGGATGACGCCCGACCGCCCGGACAATCTTTTCATGCGCGCGCAGGCGGAAGCCTACTGGTACGCCGAGCGCATCACGGACCCGCGCTTCGTCAACTGGGTGCGGGTCGAGTTCATTTACTTTTGAGGTGTCGCCATGATTTTCGTCGTCAAGAAAGTGGGCAAACAATGGCTCGTCAAAAATAGGTTGACGAAGCACACCAAGGGCGTGCGCCCGACGAACAGCGAGGCGCAGCGCCTGGCCGCGCAGCTCGAACGTGAGCAGCGCCGCTTCGGCTTCGAGCACGTGGTCGCGAGAGAGGATCGTGCGCGATGAGCGGGCAACAAATTCCAGGCTGGTACATGCCGCTCGGCTCAAGCAGCTTTCACTGCTTCGGCGAGGCGGATGGCCACGTCATGCTCCGCTCGGTCTGCATGGCCCTCTACAGCACGCCCTGGTTCGTGAGCAGGGGCGTGCCCCTTCAGCGGAGGGGGCTGCACCAGGAAGGGAATTGCCTGGGCTGTCGGGCGTGGCTCTCGATCCCGAGGAATAGGCTTGAGCTGGGGGCCGCGGCGTGATGAGTTCGATCCTCTTCGACGAGCACGGGATTCCCTACGGCTGGCAGGACGTGCGGCTGACGGAAGAGGAGCTTGACGAGATGTGCGACGCGCTGGACGTGGACGACGAGGAGCGGGCCGAGAGAGTTGTCGAGGGGGCCTACGCGCGCCTCTTTGGGGAGTCGGTCAACTAAGTATTTGGGGGTGCGTGCGCGCGTGCGTGGCGGGGGCTAATGATGCTCGTTTGCAAACACTGTAAATGTCGGGTGGGCAGGTGGCACGCATGGGGTCCGAAGCCCTACTGGAAACACCAAACGGGCGGGCGCAAAAAGAGCTGCGGAAAGCGGCTCACTGACGCCGATGTCGAGCGGGTTTCTAGGTAATGAAAAAACATATTGTCATTACCTAGCCGCGAGAAAGGGGCAAACAGGGCCGCCGCCGGGGCTTGAGCGCCCGTTTTCATTGGCCGCGATGAGGGATGGGGGATGAGGGATGAGGGATGATTTAGGTGCCGAAATCGCGGTTTTTAGCTTGCAGGAATTTTGGAGAATTTCGTGATGGTAAAATCCCAAACTCTGAAGCTCCAAAAAGACTCCGCAATGGGGGTCCTGCACCTGGTCGCGACCTCTCCGGGCCGGCTCCCGAAAAACCATCCCTTCGCGCCCTGCAAGGCTTACCTGGAATGGCTCGCTGCGGGCGGCGTGCGAGCCCAGAGAGTCAACCTGGAGAGGGCCGCGCGGATCATCGGCGGCGTCTCAATCGTCGATTTCGACTGGCGCGCCCTGACCGCGGCCGACGTGGAGCTGGTGCGCTCGCGCCTGCGGCTCGAAGGGTACTCTTCTTCGACGATCAACGGCACGCTCTCGGCGCTGAAGGGCGTCGCCCGCCGCGCCTGGCGTCTCGGGCAGATGAGTGTCCAGGAGAGGGAAGCGATCCGCGATATTGAGGGCGTGGCCCTGGGGCATCGCGCCAGGCCCGCGCGCGTCCTCACATTCTGCGAGGTCAAGCAGCTCTTCGAGGCGTGCGACCGCGGGGGCGGCCCGCTCGGCGCTCGCGACGCCTGCCTCCTGACTCTGCTCTACGGGGCGGGCCTGCGCGCCAACGAAGCGCACAGGCTGAACCTTTCTGACTTCAACCCGCGCGCTCATTCTTTGCGCGTCCACGGGAAGGGCGACCGGGACCGCACGATCTACTTCCGCGAGGGCGGCGCGCGCCGGGCACTTCATCTGTGGCTGAGAGTGCGCGGGCGTGACGAGGGCGAGCTGCTTCGGCCCGTCAACCGGCACGGGGAAATACTGCCGCGGCGTCTCTCTTACGCGGGCGTCTACGCCGCGTTGGAGCGCAGGGCACGAGCCGCCGGGCTCTCGCACATCACGCCGCACGCGCTCCGGCGCTCCATCGGCACGCACCTGCTGGAGAAGACGAAGGGCGACATTGATCTCGTCCGTGAATACCTCGGGCACGTCGACGTGCGTACGACGCAAATCTACATCCACCGCGGCGACCGGGCGCGGCGTCTGGCGGCCGAAAACGTCAGCGTGCCCTTCCGCGTGCCGACGGGCGGGCGCGGCCGCCGCAAGCGCCGCCGGCGGCGGCGCAAGTAGCTATGGCGTTATGGCACGTTCGGAGTGGGCCATTTTCAAATCGGGGTTTCTGCTGGGTCTCGTGGCCGGCCTCATCTTCGGATTCATCGTCGGCTCGTTTCTGTTGTTGGGACTGATAAGGGAGTTGAAATGAGACAAACCCTTCTTTTCTTACTCGTCAACGCCGGCGCGTCCTGGGCGACGTTGCGCGTGCTCATACACGTCCTGCGCAGGCGGCCTAACATCGACGGCCGGTTCTATGCGGGCGTTCTCTTATTCGTTCTGTTCTGCGGGCTCGTCCTGGGGACTTCCGGGCTCCTGGCGGGGGAAGCTCCGGGGGGCTGCCCGAGGTAAAACTTCGACGCAATTTGACGCTGATAATAGGAGTGGGCAATGTCAGAAGACTTTCAATTCGAGGCCCTGGAGCGTTGGCCCTACGCCAAACCCAGCGGCCGCCGCGCGACGTTCAAGGCCAACTACAGCAAGACGCTCGCGCAGCTCCGCGCGGAACTCACGCGGGCAGGCGCACGCAGGCCCATCATCCAGACCGGCCACCGCGGCGAAGACATTCGCTTCGACGGACTGCCCAAAGCCAACGCGCGGACCCCGCGCTTCCCGGGCGTCTGCCTCATCTTCGAGAAATGGAAGCCGATAGGCAGGAAGAATGAACAGGGCCAGCCGCTCGGCGTCTACGAGACGCTGGAATTCCCCTGCGCGACCTACAGTCACTGGGAAGACAACCTGCGCGCCATCGTGCTCACGCTCGAAGCCCTGCGCGCGGTCGCACGCTACGGCGTGGCCGGCACGGGGGCAGAGGCGGCAGGGAAGACCGAGGAGGCGAAACAGTATTCGGGTTTCGCCCGGAAGAAAATCTCGGACGAGGGGGCGCATCACGACGGCCGTCAGGAGCTGACGCCGGAGGCCGCGGCTTCGATATTGGCCGCGTGTGCCGAAGGCGGCTGGACGGTGCAGAGCGTCTTGAGTGGCCGTGCCGAGATGGAGGCGTGCTTCAAGGCCGCGGCAAAGAAATCACACCCGGATGCGGGCGGGACGGACAACGCTTTCGTCGCGGTCAGTCAGGCCGTCACCGTCCTGCGCGCGCACTTCAACGGGAATTAAAAGTCAGTTTTCACCCTTAGTTATGAAAGCTGAATACCGAGGCTCCTCTCCTCTCACAATTCTCGTCCGCTGCACCTGCGGATGCCGGAATTATTTCGCCCGTAAATTATGGGCCAATATTGGCTTCCTGCGCTGTGACAACTGTTTTGCCTGGATTGCATATAATTCGCTCAGGGTGATTCACACCCGGAAGGGGAGTTGTATGGCCGAATTCAAGGAGACACCCGAGCGGCTGGAGGTCGTCAGAGAGTTGGAGGAGGCGCAGGCCCACTTGGAGCGCGCCGCCGAGCTGCTCAGCGGCCAGGACAATAAGGACCGCGCCCATAAGGTCCGTAACGTGGCGCAGGGCGCAGTCTCCCAGCGCAGCCTGTGCGCCCAGGACTGGAGTATCGAGGACCGCGACGCGCAGGCCGCGGCCTGAAATGCGAAAGCCCGCCCTTTGCAGAGAGCAGGCTTTCATCAACGCTTTGAACCTCACGGCTCCGAGCTTACCGTTCGCGAGGAGCGTATGCCAGCGCGGCTACGCATGTCAACGACTCATTCACAGAGGAGCACAGCTATGGAAGAGAACCCTGTCCCGTCACAGACGGGAACGACTTCTGAGGTCTTAGGGGAGACTTCGGGGGCAACATCTGGAGCGGGGACTGCGGCGGCCGCGGCGACGGCTCGCGGGCTTTCACCCGACGAAGAGAGGACCACGATGAATCTCTTCAAGTTGGTCAATGAGCAGATCACCGGTTACGGCGGCCGACTGACGCTCTCCTATCAGGGGGCGGAGGTGACGGTGTCCAGCCTGCACTGGAACGGCATCCACTGCCGCGACGAGCAGGGCGGGGCGGTCGTCGTGCCGGGCGAATGGACGTACCTGAAGGAACTCTTCAAGGAGTTGGTCATCGAATAGGCGGCACTGACGCAGGGGTGAAGGGAACTCTTCAGGGGTAAACTCTTCGCCCCTGCAACTATATTTCAGGAGTAGAAGCCATGCCAGGACGTTATTGATGGGCATCCTGACCTAAGGATTGGCACGCGGCCGCCCATAACAAGCGAAGCCACTCAATGAATCAGTTTAGGTGGCGCTTCGTTTATCTCATTATTAAAGTCGGGATTAGTTTCTCTGAACCGCTCGACGATAAAATCATAATGTTTCTTGAGAAACGCTACTATTATTTCATTCGCGTCTTGGCCCGTATCCCGCCTCATTAAAATGCAATGTCTTCGGAGTTGTCGGAAGTATAAAACTTGAGTCTTGGATCCTCTATTATGGATACCTTGTCCTGCAATTCTTCAGGGACAAGCAAGGTGGCATTTGGATCTTTAATAATTTGAATTGTTCGAATTTGATTAAGACTACTTAGTGGACGCAGATCCTTAATTAGAGGGCAATTATTTATAATTATCAGTTGCAGGTTGTTACAAGTGGCTAATGCGGATATATCCTTAACTGAGAAACAGCGGACTATCAAAAGCTCCTTTAAATTGGTCAGACCAGAAATAAAATTTAAATCCTGTGCCGGCATAAAAAATAAATTTAACTGCATTAAGTTAATCAATTTCGCAATAGGGGTTAAATCCTCTATGTTATTTATCGTAGACATGGTTAATCTTGAAAGATTGGTTAAATTTCCAATCGCACTAATGTCCTTGAGGCTATTAAAAGTGCTTATACCTAAAGTTTCTAATTGGGTTAAATTTTCGATCATCCCTAAATCTGCTAAACGCCAAGATCCAGTCAGTGATAGGTAAGTAAGATTCACCAAGTATGTTAGTGGGCTAAAGTCTTCAACCTGCCAAAGATTATCTATAGACAACTGTGTGAGTTGTGGGAGATGTTGAAATCCTTCCAACGTTGAAGTGCGATTCAAGAACAGCCCCGTTCGATTCCTTAGAATCCGCTTTGCATATTCTGCACGATCAAAAGAATCCCATGCTCTCATAATCTCATTCTCGACAGCCAGTCGGCCATCGCTGGCATAGGTCTCGATCGCAGCAAGCGCTTCTTCACCCCCGATTAATGATAAAGTCCGAATACAGGCAGCAGCTTGGGTGGAATAGTATCGACCTCTTTTTGACAGATAAGCGATTGCCAAGTCGCCTGCGGAGGCCAGCAGTTTTGCTTCACCCATCTTTTTAGGTGGAATGAGTTCAGTCAGTCGCTGTATAAGTTTCTGCCTGATACCTCTATTTAACTCGACTGAGGTTTCTAAGCAGGCTACAGCAAGAAGGTACAATTGATGACGGAGAGACGCATCCGAATCGCCGCGTTCAAGTAATCCGTTTATAAGCTCTTCCCGCTCATTGGTTCTAGCCAGTCCTGCTGCTAATATCACAACCTCGCGCCACTGTTCCTCATGAGCATGATTAACTAACAAACCAAAGTCCCCTTCGTTTAGGAGAGCCTTCGCCGCCAAGAATTCTTGAAAGGTACGGTGAGTGAAGTCGATGTTATCTTTCACTGGTTCTCTGAGGATCCCGCTCCTCTCAATGAAGAGTTTAAGGACGCTTTGCCCCGAAACTCCATCCCCCAAATTATCCATAACAGCCAGCTTCTGATTAAGCCGCTCTTCGACCTTGGGCAGTAAAACCATTGAATAGTTGTTCTTAATCAACCAGTAAGCCATGTCCTGCAAGAGAGATAATTTTTGACGGTATCCGAGCGCCGGATAATCTCGCAGGTCTACCTTTCGTTCAATGTCACGGCGCTCTACAAGCATATGAATGCATGCCTCGTAAAGCTCGATTCGATCTGAAGGCAGTTGCTCCTGCCGGTCTCTATTCAGGGCACATAGCATCGCGCAAAGGAGAGGGTTTGTAGCGAGTTTACGCTTTTGAGACTCCCTGAGCATAGTCAGCTTTAAATTTTCAGCGAGCGGCTTCATTTTGGCGCGAGCTTCTTCTTCCTGAAGTTGCTCAAGAACTGCTTCGTGCCACTGGTCTATGAAGTTATTTATATCCGGCAGTTCCATAGGCAACAATTCTGCGTTTACGAACCCTTCCGCTTCCATCCAGCCCTCTTCAATCGCGTAGGGGCGTGAGCTGACCACAAATCTGACTCTTTCATAAGAATTCATTAATTCTCTGAGCCAGTCACGGACTTCATCTCTCATCGCCTGTCCGAGTTCGTCTAGGCCATCTATAAGTACAACAGCACGCCCGGATCTGAGTTGCTCGTGGACCCACCCGTGGGGCATCGAACCGGCAATCACAGTTGAAACGAATTTTGGAAAATCTTCAGGAGCAGGAAGCCCTGTCTCTGAGCACTGACGCAGGCGTATAAAGAAAGGAATCGTCTCATTCCAATCAACTAACCCCCCTTTAAAATCCTTTTGAGCCGAGCGGACAGCCACCCACTGCAGAAGAGTCGTCTTGCCCGACCCCGCTTCGCCTAAAACTATTAACCGATTTGTCTCCGCGAGTACTTCATTCACAGATACAGGAGATCCGGGATCATTTTTTGATTGGCCTTCGGGAGGCTGCTCTACCTCTGACAGATCGGTTTCCTCGGCATTACTGCCCTGCCTGACTGAGAGCGTGACGTACGCAACGCTTAATCGGTGTCTGGCACTGGCAGGAGAGAGGTCAGCACCGAACAACTGTAGGTAGTCTAAGTTTCTTAAAACCGCCAGACGATAATCACCCTCAAAGCGCGCGACTTCGAGGTCGATTTGATCACTGCTCTTACGGATACGCTGCACCTCCGCAAGCACCTGATGAGCCACATCAAGAATTTGATTCTCCTTCTTGAGAACCTCTGCAAAAGTACGCTCATTAAACTGCGGGAGTTGGGAGGCGATGTCTACGATATATTGACTAGAGTCGTGAATGATTCGCTTATAAAGCTCTGTTTCGGCAGATGAAAATAAATTTGTGGCGGATGGATTAGAGGCTAAGAAGTAATCGGCTAATATCTTCGGGTCTAAGTTGTGTTCGAGAAGTAGCTCGGCTTTAATATCAGTCTTATTGAGGGTTTCACCCGCTGTCTGAATGGCTGCCACGCGTCCATTCTCAGGAACGCTGGCCCACTCGATATTAATTATTTCGAGTAAATTCTCGGCGACCTTTTCCCCTATTGCTTCAAACTGTCGCCTCGCGCGGGCCTGGGCGAAAAAATCCGTTGTCTTCGACTTGATAATATCTATCAAGGCAGAGCCAGCTCCTTCAGCTGTGGGCGATTCTTTCATCCATTGCTTCAAAATTGCCTTCGCAATTGCTGGGGCGAGATAGGCCGCGATTGCCTCAATGATTGTCATATTGTCAGCGCTCTCTATAGGGAATTGTGAGGCTAACGGTTAATAACTTCGTTAGCAGGAATAAAAATGCTGGGGAAAGATATGCCTGCTGAGAACTGATGTCAATAGTGCCTGATTCCTTGTTACGGCTTATCGGGTAGACGCTTTCAGGTCAGAGAGCAAACGGGCAAACGCCTTCTCGAAATCGTCGTGGCTCTTCCAGTTCGAAAAATCAGGGATGAAGTACTCACGCACTTCCACCGCCAGGTCTTTACCCTGATCGGCGTCGAAGCATTCCCACTCTTTGAGAGTATCGTAGCCAGTCAGGCGGATGGGAAACAGCTTGCGCCGCCCCTCTTTAATCTCAGCTTTGCGCGCCCTCCGAATCTCAGTCATCACCCACTCACTCTGCAAGCTACTTTCGGAAAGAACTAATAGCAGGCGATCATGAACCTGAATGGCTCTGTCGATTTGCTCGTACAGCTTTTCCCCGCCTTTAATTTCTTCAGGGGCGTACCAAACACGCAGACCAGCCGCGCGCATCCGTTCGTGCAAGCGCCTGGCGAACTCTTCATCCTTGTTCGAGTAGCTGATAAAGCAGGAGTGGAATTGAATGGGTTGCATAGCTGCCACGAGCGCTGGGATTTGGGTAATAAACTCATCCGGCACACCACAGCCGCGGAGGAATATTTCAGGAATCTTTCCTTCTGAATCATAAATAGTGCTGATGCTAATATCCGAAGGCCCACCATGATTCACAGCTTCTAATCCAATAGCTTCACTAAGATCAACTCCAGATATAACTGCATGACTTATATCGGCTACATCGAAATTTGCGCCTTTGAGGGACGTATATCTGAGGTTCGCGTTGAATAGGTTAGCGCCACTGAGGTTTGCGTCTTGGAGGTGCACGCCTAGGAGGTTCGTGTCTCGGAGGTCCGCCCCGCTAAGATCCGCCCCACTGAAGTTCGCGCCGTCACAGTTCGCGTCAGTAAGGTACGCCCCGCTGAGGTTCGCGCCGCTGAGGTTCGTAGCGATGAGCTTCGCCCTCATGAGGAGCGCACCACTGAGGTCGGCACCGACGAGTTGCGTCCCGAAGAGATTTGCGGCTATGAGGTTCGTGCTTTTGAGATCTATGCCACTGAGCTTAGCTTCTCTGAGGGACGCGTCCTCGAGGTCAACAACTATCCTAGGGTGCTTGATTCTCCAATCATTCCATGCACTTACTCCTCGTTCCAATATCTTCAAGTGCTCTTCATTTGCCATAGCACGCCTCACTGTGAAGAAAGATGATGAGACCAGCATAAAGTGTAGCTTGCTCCATTACCCTTTGCCAGCATTAATGCCCGCGCATCGAACGCGGGTCCTTCCCCTGCATTCAAGCCGTGAGGGTGTCGCGCGACCGCACTCTCTCTCCAGTCTCAGAAATTTATTTCATTTCATCAGCAGGACTTTTTCATTTCGTGCTGTATTTATGCGGGTCAGAAGCGGTTTTATTCATCCGGGCCGCCCCCGGATGCACGCAACCTTGTTATTTATTCCGTGCTGCCGAGCCGCCCGGCCTGCGCTCAGCTCATAAGTGGAAGAGCCGGCCCCTGCGCCTCCCCTCGCGCCGTGATGATTTACCCGTAGAAAATTACCTATTATCCCCTCCGTCTTTGCGTCGCTTTCCTCCCCAGCCCAGAAGCCCGCGAGAAAGTTAAGCCGCGTTAAAGATCGCACTCGGACACCCCCCCCCTGGCGGGCGGCGTCCGGCGAATTTGTATCATGCGGACATGGGAGCCGCGTCCGGCGTGCTCTGCAACCCCCTAAACGGCCACCCGTGGCCGAAGACGATGAGCGGCTCCGAGTTGTTTTGAGTATGGCACTTCCCTCAACTAACCCCTCCGCAGAGCGCCGGATATTTCCGTCCGACCTGACACGCGCAGCTCGCAGGCGTGCCCAGCGCGAGGCCGACAAACTGGCCGGCCGGGACCCCAAACGAGAACGCAGAGACTCCAAGAAAAACCGTTACCTCGACCTCGCCCAGCGCATGCAGTTCATCGCCGACGAGCTGACTCTGGCCGAAGACGAGGACCTTCTCCGCCGTCTGAACTACATCATCAACCAGACGCGGCTGCGCGGCTGCCCGCCGCAGAAGCAGGATTACGAGCGGGTTTTCGAAGCCATCCGCGACCAACAGTGCGTGTGCGTTTACGACATCTCCGAGGAGACCACGTTCCCGCCTTCAGTCGTCTGGGGAATCATTGACGGCCTCGTCGCCATGGGCGTGCTGCGGCCGGAGCGCGGGTGCGCGGAGCGCGATGACTATGACACGCGCTTCAAGGTGATCGGCCCGCTCCCCTCCTCTTCACCGGTCAGGCCCTGACGCGCTCGGACACCCCCCCCCGAACTAAATCCAGACCCTCTCATCTAGTATCTGTCGCCAGGCCGCTCGTGCCTCCGGGGCCGTCGCACAGGGCGAGTCGCGATGCTCAGCCACGCTTCGAGGCGGCGACGCCCGAGGCACGAGCGGCCTGCTGAAACGAATCCTTGAAGCGGAGACTTTCTATGTCGCGTAAAACCATTTCCACAATCGTCATGATCCTCGGCCTGGTGACGGCCGTCACGGGCGCGGTCGCCGCGCCGCTGGCCCAGTTCAGCACTGCCCTTTCCGACGCCGTGATGGTGCTCGGGGCGGCCGCCGCCGTCGCGGCCAGGTACCTGCGCCACACGCCCGAGGTCCGCCGCGCCCGGCGCGCGGTGCGCAAAGACAGGCGCGCGGCTCGCAAGGCCGGGAAGACTCTGACGGCCCTCGCGCTGCTCGGCGTCACCTGGGCGAGCGCGGGCTGCGGCGTCAAACCCCCTTCGCGCGAGACGCTGGAGAAGATGGCCTCGGCCGGCCGGACGGTCGAGAACACCATCGAGGCCAACCGCGGGTTGCCCCTCATGCTCTTCTCGACCGGCCGGCTCACCATGCAGGGGCGGATTGAACTCGACGAGGCAATCGAGGAGGCGCGCTCTGCGGTCGCCGACTTCAATGAGGCGATGGCGGGCGTGCTCGCGTCGGAGAAGCCTTCCCTGAAGCCGCTCGTGCCGCTGGCGCTCAAACTCGTGAGGCGTGTCGAAACCTTGAACCGCCCGGACCTGTCGCCCGTGTGGAACGCGGCCTTCGGCGCGGCCGAGGTCTCCCTGCTCTTCGTCGCCAATTACTTCGCGATTACGGTCTCGGAGCTGCGCACCAAGGGGCTCAGCGACCGGCAGATCGCGCGGGCCGCGGGCGTCCCGTACGACCCCGCGGATTTCGAGCTGCTCGAAGGCTACCGCGCGCGCGCCGCGCGCGCGCAGATTGATTCTGAGTAAAGGGACGAGCAGTTCATGTCACGGGTAATCAAGATCAACCGGCCGCGGGCGCTCTTCAGGGATTTCTCCCTGGGACAGCTCGCCGCCACTGTGGTCGCGGCCGTGATCGTCTCGGTCATCGCCGCGGCCGTCTCCGTCTGGGTCGCGCAGGCCCAGACGGAGACGCGCCTCTCGGCCGTCGAGAAGACTCAGGAGAAGCTGGTCACGCGCGAGGTCTTCGACGAGCGCTGGAAAACCGTGGACAGGATTTGGGAGAACCTGGAGAAGCTTCGCGACCGGCTCTTCCCCGACCTGAAGGAGCGTGACGGCAAGTGAGGGTAACTGCCACGACCAGACTTCTGCTCGCACTCTCCGCGCTCTCGGCCGCCGTCGGCGTGAGCGCCGGTTTATTCATTGTGCTCGTGAAGGGCTAGAAAAGGTGAGACGCATGAAAAGATTATTTCCCCTGATAATTTTGATTATCGCGCTCGCCTCGGCGGCCGCGGCGCAACAGCCCGAAAAGAAGGCCCTGAAGATAGGCGACCCTGCCGGCATCACGGCCCAGTGCTTCGGCGACTGTAACGGGAGCGGCGCGGGCCTCACGGGAATTGTCGGCGTGAGCGGCGGAGCGGCCGGCACCGGCTCGCTCACGCTACCCGCCGACGCGTTCATCGGCAACGGGGCAAAGGAGGTCAGTATTCTTCGGCCCTCGCCCTCCTGCACGCCCGCGGCACTGCTGGACACCCTGCGCCGTGCGGCGCGCTTCCTGCCGCGTGAAGCTGACCCACTGCCGGACGACATCATGCGGCCGGCTATTCTCCTGCCGGACATCACCGTCAATCAGGCAATGACCCGTGGCGACCAGCTCCGTGCACAAGCCGCGCAGGCTGACGCTGACGACGAGGACGCCAGGCTGATACGCGAAACGTTGGCCGTCTGCCGGGAGGATAGGTGATGCGGGTCGAAGATCGCGACGAAGGCGTGACTCTCTTCCAGTTCGTAGGGCTGACAGTCCTGGCCTACTTGGCCGGCTGTCTCTGTTTGGGCGGGCTCATCTATGCGACGGGCGGGTGACAGGCCGAAGAAAATCAAGTGAGCGTCGAAGTCTCCAAAAACATCAGGAAGCTTTTCAACCTCGACAAGCAGATCATCTTCGCCACGGCGAAGAGCCTGACGGAGGTGGCGAAGGAGTCGCAGACGAATGTCATCGCGGAAATCCCGGACACCTTCACCACGCGCAACAACTGGTATCTGCCCTCGAATAAGTTCGGCGTCAAGGTGAAGGCGGCGAGGAAAAACGACCTGACCGCCGAACTCAAGTCCGCCGCCGACTGGCTCGTGCGCCACGAGCAGGCGGGCGTGAAGACTCCCGAGGGGAGCCACCTCGCCGTGCCGACCGCGAACGTCCGCCGGACTAAGCGGCAGATCATCGCGCGCTCGCAGCGCCCCCGGAATCTCAAACGCGCCTTCGTGATTCAGACCAGTTCGGGGCCCGTGCTCTTCCAGCGTAAGAACAAGCGCCAGATCGTCGCGCTCTACAACCTGGAGCCGCGCGTGAAAATCAGGAAGCAGTCCACTGTCGTCGAGCCGACGAAGCTGACTGTGCAGCAGCGCTTCGACCCGATCTTCGAGCGGAACCTGGCCGAGGCGGTCAAGACGGCGAAGGTGGAGTGATGATTGACCGGGTTGCACTGAGAAGCGTCCCGGTGGGGCGCGCGGGCGTGCCCTTCCCGAGCGGCCAGGTGTTCACCGCGGAAGCCATGAGGGAGCTGGCCGCGCTCAAGCCCGAGCGTTACCAGTGGGACGAACAGACGGGCGAGCTGAGGAGAATACTCGCCGTCGTCTACGAGGGCAACACAGTCTTCATCTGTTGATCATGAAAGCAGGCGACACTTCACTATCAATCTCGCAGCTCGCGAAACTCTGCGGGCTCGACCGCGCCACCGTCACGAAGCGGCTGGAGGCGGTCCCGTCCGCCCCGGGCGAGAAGGGCGCGAAGCTCTATCTGCTGAGCGAGGCGCTGCCGGCACTAATCGCCGGCGAGTCCTCAGAGATGGACGACGCGAAGCTCCGCAAGACGCAGGCCGAGGCGGACCTCAAGGAACTCGAATACAGGCGCGAGCAGAATGAGGTGGTCGAAGTAAAAGAGGTCGCGGATTACGCGCTCCGGCTCTTCAAGGCGATCAACAACCGCGTGGCCGTGCGCTTCCCCCGCGAGATCGCGGCGCAGGTCTACAAGGCGGAGTCGCCCGCCCACGCCACGGAAATCCTCCAGCGGGAACTGGGACGCCTCTTCAATGAGCTTAGAGAAGATCACAAGCGTTTTCTCTGAGGCTCTGCGGGCGGCCATCCCCGAAGCCTTCCTGACCGTCTCGATGTGGGCGGCCACCTACCGCTTCCTCTCGGCCGAGCGCAGCGCGCGGCCCGGCCGCTGGCGCAACGAGGTCACGCCGTACCTGGTCGAGATCATGGACTCGGTCACGAAGCCCGGCGTGCGCGAGGTCGTGTTCGTCAAGAGCGCCCAGATCGCCGGCACCGAAGGGGCCAACAACATCATCGGCTACTTCATGCACGCGGACCCCTCGCCCATTCTCTACACCTGCGAGACGGAGCCGAAGGCCGAAGCCTGGTCGAAGGAGTCGCTCGCGCCGATGATCCGCGACACGCCCGTGCTCGCGAGCATCGTGAGCGACGCGCGCTCCCGCGACTCGGGCAACACCATCGAGGGCAAAAGTTTTGCGGGCGGCCACCTCGCCATCGGCTACGCGACCTCGGCCGCGACGGCCTCCTCGCGCCCCCGTCGCGTGGTCATCCTCGACGAGCGCGACGCGTACAAGGAGACGGCCGAGGGCGATTACTGCAAGCTCGCCGAGAAGCGCACGACGACCTTCCCAGACGCCGTCATCTTCAAGCCGTCCACGCCGCGCGATAGGCTGGAGCCGGAGCCGGGCTCGCCCCCGGACGCGCCGCGCTACTCGCCCATCGAACTCGAATACGAGAATTCAGACAAGCGCAGGTACCACGTCCCCTGCCCGCACTGCGGCGAGTACCAGGTGCTCGAATGGGGGCGCGTGAAGTGGGACTCGGAGGAGGAAGTGCTCGACGCTTATTACGTCTGCACGAACGGGTGCCTCATCGAGCACGAGCACAAGGCCGACATGCTCGCCCGCGGGAAGTGGATCGCGGAGAAACCTTTCAAGGGGCGCGTCGGATTTCACCTCTGGGAAGGCTACTCGCCCTTCGTCACCTGGGGGCAGATGGCCCAGAACTTCCTGGAGGCGAAGAAGAACAAGGCCACGCTCAAAGTCTTCATCAACACGTCGCTCGCTGAAGGCTGGGAGGAGCTACCCGAGCAGGCGCACACGGACGACCTGGCCTCCAGGCGCGAGCCTTTCGAGGCGGAAGTGCCCGACGGCGTGCTCGTGATCACGGCCTCGGCCGACGTGCAGGGCAACCGCCTGGAGACCGAGATCGTCGGCTGGGGCCTCGACGAGGAATCCTGGTCTCTCAAGTACGAGGTGATCGAAGGCGACCCGGCGCTCCCCGCGGTCTGGGAGAAATTGAAAGAATTGTGGACGACGCCCCTCGCGCGCGAAGACGGCACGGAGATGAAAGTTCAGGCGGCGTGCGTGGACTCGGGCGGCCATCACACCAAGCAGGTCTACCGCTTCTGCCGGCAGAACCGCGGCCGCCGCTGGTTCGCCGTCAAAGGCTCCAACACTCCGGGCAAGCCCCTGGTCTCGAAATTCACTTTGCAGGGGCGGCCGCCCGTCCGCCTCTACACAGTCGGCACGGAGGCGGCGAAGGACGAAATCTCCAACCGCCTGCTAATCACGGAGCCGGGCCCCGGCTGCATGCACTTCCCCGAGGGCCGCGACGAGGACTACTTCAAGCAGCTCAGGAGCGAGCGCCCCGTCATGCGCTACACGCGCGGGCAGGGCGTGCGCAAGTGGGAGAAGATTCGTCCCTCGGCGCGCAACGAGGCGCTCGACCTCCGGGTCTACGCGACGGCCGCACTCACCATCCTCAGCCCGAACCTGAAGGCGCTCCAGCGGAAGCGCGCCGCGGGCGAGGCCCTGGAAGTGAGGCCCGCGGCCGAGCCGGAGACCGAGGTCGAAGAGACGGCCGCGCCTGAAGATGCCGGGGCCGCTGTCTTACGCGCCCTGGCCGAACTGCCGGACGAGTCGGAAACGCCGCGCCCGCCCGGCCGCGCCCGCCGACGGCGCGGCGGCTTCGCGACCCGCTGGTGATTGAACCTGATATAGCCGCTCGGACATCCCCCCCCCCGAATAAAAAAACTGCCCATTTGCCATTATGCCCGCGCGCACCCTTGCGCGCGCGGAGACGAAAGGCATGGCAGACGCTTCCATTTCTACTTTCGAGCCGACCGAGATCACCGCAGGCTCTACCCTCAAGTGGGTTAAATCGCTCCTCGATTATCCGGCCTCCGAGGGTTACGTGCTCAAGTATTACTTCCGGGGCGCGGGCACGGGGTTTGACGCCACGGCCACGGCCGACGGTGACGACTTCGAGGTCAACGTGCCCACGGCGACGACTGCCCAGATGGCGGCCGGGACCTATTACTGGCAGGCGGAAGTCTCCCTCTCGGGCGAGAAGTTCATCGTCGACACTGGCGAGGTCAAAGTCAAAGCGTCGCTCGCGGCGACCGCCGCCGGCGACGCGTTCGACGGGCGCAGCGAGGCGAAAAAGATTCTCGACGCCATCGACGCCATGCTCAAGGGCAAGGCCACGCTCGACCAGCAGGAATACTCAATCGGCAACCGCGCTCTCAAGCGCATCCCCATCCCCGACCTCCTCAGCCTGCGTAAGCACTACGCGCAGCTCGTCGCGCGCGAGCGCCGCGTGGCGAAGGGCGCGCCTCTCCTCAAATCAATCAACGCGAGGTTTAAGCGGCCGTGATGATCAGCCTGGGCATCAGTACAATCGTCACCGAGGGGACGAAGCGCGCGAACCGCGAGCAGAAGCGTAAGGCCCTGAAGCGCAGGTACCAGGCCGCGCGCCGCGACCGGCTGACGGCCGACTGGGAGAGCGTGCCCACCTCCCAGAATTGGGAGCTGCGCTACTCCCTGCGCACCCTGCGCGCCAGGGCGCGCGCGCTCGCGCGCAACAACTCACATTTCAAAAAGTTCCTCTCCATGTGCCGGACTAACGTCGTCGGCCCCGCGGGGATAAAGCTCCAGGTGCGCGCCACCGACCTCCGGGGCGAACTCGACGAGGCTTTGAACAAGCGCGTCGAGAAGGCTTTCAAAGAATGGGCCTACCCGGAGAACGCCTCCGTCACCGGAAAACTCTCCTGGAGAGACCAGCAGCTCCTGTTCGTCACGACGCTCGCGCGCGACGGCGAAGTCCTCGCGCGCGAGATCGCGGCCGACAACCCGTTCGGCTACGCGCTCAAGTTCTACGACGTGAACTGGCTCGACGAGAACTACAACGACACGCTTGCCTCGGGCAACCGCGTCATCATGTCAATCGAGGTGGACGCGCTCGACCGCCCCGTCGCCTACTGGCTCACGCCGCCCCCGACCGAATACCAGTTCCGCTCGCTGGAAATCAGGCAGCGCACGCGCATCCCGGCCTCCGAAATCATTCACAAGTTCCTGGTGTTCGAGGACGAGGCGCAGGTCCGCGGCGTGCCCTGGGGGCACACGGCCATGCTCGACCTGCACATGCTCAAGGGCTACGCGGAGGCGGAGGTGGTCGCGGCCAGGATCGGCGCGAGCAAGATGGGCTTCTTCGTCCCGCCCGAGGGCGACGAGTTCGCGGGCGACGTGGACGAGGAAGAGTCGGAGCGGCCCGAACTGATGACGGACGTTTCGCCCGGCCAGTTCGACGAGCTGCCGCCGGGCTACGAGGTCAAGACTTTCGACCCGCAGCACCCGAACGCGCAGGTGGCCGCCTTCGTCAAGGTCATCCTGCGCACGGCGGCCGCCGGGCTCGACGTTTCATACTTCTCGATGGCCGAGGACCTCGAAGGGGTCAACTACTCCAGCGCGCGCATCGGCCTGCTTTCGGAGCGTGACGTGTGGCGGGGCTTGCAGGCGTGGATGATCGTCCACTTCTGCCGACCCGTCTACCTGGGCTGGCTCGAATCGGCCTGGCTCTCGGGCGCGCTGGGCGACCTGCGCGCGCGCGACGTGGCCCGCCTGAAGGAAGTTCTCTGGCAGCCGCGGGGTTGGACGTGGGTTGACCCGCTCAAAGAAGTACAGGCGCACGTCACGGCCATAGACAACGCCCTGGAGAGCAGGACGGACGTTGTGGCGGAGGGCGGCGGCGACTTCGACGAGCTGACGACGACCATCCAGCGCGAGCAGAAGACGCTCGAACAAAAGGGCATCAAGCTCCAGAAAGAAAAGCCGGCGAAGGGCTTGCCCGCCGGAGAGGACGACGAGGGCGCGGAAGAAGAATGAGGCGGGACGGGCGCGTCGACGCCAACCAACCCGAGATAGTTTCGGCGCTCGTGGACGGTTACTTCAGCGTGGCCTACACGACCGCCATCGGCGGCGGCTTCCCCGACCTGGTCGTCGGCGGGAGCATGCCGTGCCCTAACTGCTCCAAGAAATTCCGTCAGAACAAGCTCGTGGAGGTCAAGACGCTGACGGGGACCCTGACCAAAGAGCAGCAACTTTTCCACCCGTGCTGGGCGGGACAGCTCTCTATCGCGCGCACCATTGACGACGCCCTCAAGATAGTCGGCCTGATTAAATAACCTCACTCGGACACCCCCCCCCCGGCCTTCCGAAATCGCCGCTGTGTCATAGTCCCGCGCGTCACGGGGAAGCCCCTGGCGGATGAGCTATGGACGAGAACAACCAGGACTATCGAAGCATCATCGGCAAGCCCCAGCGCCGCTCGCTCACGCTCTCGCGCGCCGAGCTGAAGATCGACGAGGAGAGGCGGACGGCCGAAATGTCGTTCGCCTCCGACGAGCCCATCGAGCACTGGTTCGGCCGCGTCATTCTCGACATGTCCCCGGAGGCGGTCATGCTCGACCGCTTCAAGGCGGGGGCCGCGCCCCTGCTCGTCTGCCACGACCGCAACCAGCAGGTCGGCATCATCGAGGAGCCTTACATCGCCGGCGGGAAACTGCGCGGCACCTCGCGCTTCTCCAGGAGCCGCTTCGGCGAAGAGATTTTTCAGGACGTTAAGGACGAAATCCGCAAGACCACGTCCTGCATGTTCATCGTCCACGAACTCCAGCTCGAAGAGTCGAGTGACGAGGACGGCAACACTTACCGGGCAACGCTCTGGGAGCCGCTCGAAGGCTCGCTCGAACCCATCCCGGCGGACATCTCGACCGGCGTCGGCCGCAGCCTCGAAGCCGCGGCGACGAACCCCACCGAAGAGGCCGCCCCCCCGCAACAGAATTCCGGCGCAGTGCGCGCCACCGATCAACCAACTAGCGAAACGAGGAAAGCAATGGACGAGAACGACATCGTTGAGGAGAGCGCCGAGTTGACCCGCGCTCGCGAGATAAGAGAGCTGGGCGAAATACTCGGCGAGCAGGAACTGGCGCGCGACTTCATCGCCGACGACAAAACGCCCGTCGAGTTCAGGACGGCCGTCAGGGAGAAGCGCAAGGGCGCGCAGACGCAGACGCCGCCGGAGGACCCGTCGGCGGCCGCGCAGCGCTCGGGCGGCCAGCCGCAGCAGCAGCTCGCGCGCGTCGGCTCCCGCGTGCAGCTCAAAGCCTTCCGCGGCGAGAACGCCGCGCAGACGGCGCACCGCTTCGGCAACTTCCTCGCCGCCGTGCTGCACCGCCACGAGGACGCGATCAAGTTCTGCCGCGAGCACGGCATCGCGATGAAGCGCGCGCACTCCGAATCCGACAACGAGTCGGGCGGCTTCCTCGTGCCGACTGAGTTCGAGCAGACGATCATCGACCTCCGGCTCGATTACGGAGTCTTTCGGCCGAACGCCAACGTCGTCCCGATAGGTAGCGGCCGCAGGGAGCAGCCCCGCCGCAAGGGCGGCCTGAAGGCGTACCCCATCGGCGCGGGCAAGAATAACCGCCGCCTCACCGAGTCGAAGCAGGGCTGGGACCTCGTCGCCCTCGACCCCAAGAAGGTCGGCGTGCTCGCCAAGTACGAGGAGGAACTCTCCGAAGACTGGCTGATGGCGACGGGCGACAACTTCGCGTCTGAGGCCGCCTACGCGTTCGCGCAGTACGAGGACGAGTGCGGCTTCATCGGCGACGGCTCCTCGGACTACCACGGCATCATGGGCGTCATCCCCAAGCTCCAGGGGCTCTCGGGCACCGTCGCCAACGTCGCCGGCATTGTGGTCGCCTCGGGCAACGCGTGGTCGGAGATCACCTTGGCAGACATCCTCGCCCTCGTCGGCCGCCTCCCGTCGTTCGCGCGCAAGAGCGGCCAGGTGAAGTGGTACTGCACCAACGAATTCTGGGCGACCGTGCTCTGCCGCATCGCGCTCTCGATGGGCGGCGTGACGATGGCCGAGATAAACGGCGTGATGCGCAAGGTCTTCCTCGGCCTGCCGGTCGAGGAGGTCGAGGTCATGCCGCACGCCGAGGCCAACTCGCAGATTCCGCTCCTCCACGGCAACCTCGCGCAGGCGGCCCAGTTCGGAGACCGGCGCGGGATGACCGTCAAGATGACGGACTCCAACGGCGACGACTTCGAGGAAGACATCCAGGCCTGGAAGGCCACCGAGCGCTTCGACATCAACGTCCACGACGTCGGCAACGCGTCGGCGACCGCGAGCCAGCGCAAGGCCGGCCCCATCGTCGCCCTCCAGATGGCGTCGAGCTAAGGCCGGAGAACGCCCCGACGCGGTAGAGGGTGAAGAGAAATTTTCACCCTCCCCCTTAAACAGAAAGTTTCGACTGACGGAGTAGAGAAATGAGAAACGGTTTAGCACAGAAGGTCGTCGCCATCACGCCCCCCGGCGCGATAGTGGACAACGCCGCCTTCACGACCGCAGTGGTCGACACGCGCGGCTTCGCGCTCGTGACGATCGTCGTCTTCCTCGGCGCACTCGACATCGCCCTCGCGGCCCTCAAGCTGCGGGAGTCGAACGCCTCGGACATGACGGGCGCGGTGGACGTGGACGGGGGCGATTACAGCGTGGATTCGACGCTGCCGGCGGCGACCGACGACAACAAGATGTACGCCATCCACGTCAACACGAAGGGGCGCAAGCGCTACCTCGACCTCTCGCTGACTGGCGGGGACGGCACCGCGGGCACGTACGCGGTAGCATTCGCCATCCTGTCGGACGCCGAGGAAGCGCCGTCGAGCGCGGAGCTGCGCGGCTTCGCCGCGGAGTTGTCCGTCTGAAGGAGGGGCCGTGCCGTTCACGGAGGACCTCTCGCAGTTCTTTGAACAGGACGAATTCGCCGTCGCGGCCGTCATCAAAAACGGCCCGACGGTGATTCGCTCCATCAGCGTGATCTTCAACACGCCGACGCAGGAGGCGGCGATCTTCGACGCGGGCGCGGAGGTCAACGTCCCCTTCATGCAGTGCCAGACTTCGGACCTTACGGGCGTCACGAAGTCGCACACGGTGACGATCAATGGTGTGGCCTACCGCATCGGCGAGCGTGAAGACGACGGCACGGGCGTCTCGACCGTGCAACTGAGGAAGCAATGACGAGCCGCCGCCAGCAAATCGTCGACGAGGTGAAAGAGCGGCTCGCGCTCATCACGACCGCGAACGAGTACGCGCCGGGTCATAATTTCGAGACCGACCTGGGCCTGTCGCTCTCCGAGTGGCGGACAGAGGCTTTCGCAGAGGAGGAGCTGCCCGGCATCAACTTGCGCGACGAGTCCGAGTCCGTCACTTACAAGGACAAGCATTCGGGCTCGGTCATGCGCCAGTTGAACGTCGTGGCGGACCTCGTCTTCAAAGAGACGGACGTGAGCGCGACGCTGGCGCGCAAAGGGTTGGCCGACGTGGAGCGCGCGGTCGCAGTCGACCCCACCTGGGGGGGCCGGGCCAGGCTCACGATCATGCGGGAGTCGCGGCTGATGACGGACGACAAGGGCAACTGGCTCGGCGGCGCGCGCGTGGCGCTCACCGTCGAGTATTTCACGAGACCCTGGGAACCATGAATTTAAGATGAGGAACTTAAGATGAGCTTCAAGCAGAACTTCAAAGACAATTACGTTAGCTTCCAGGGGGGCATCTTCCTTTTCAAGCGAACATCGGCGGGGGCGCGGAAGGGCGGCTGGTTCATCGGCAACTGCCCGAAGGGCTCGCTCGACCTCGCTGTCGAGCGCCGCACTCACAAGGAGTCCACTTCGGGGGGGCGTCTGACCGACAAGACGCAGACGACCACCAAGAAAGGCCGCCTCAAACTCACGTTCGAGGACATCCAGAAGAAGAATCTCCAACTCGCCTTCGCCGGCAACGAGCAGTCCATCTCCGGGTCCTTCAGCGGCGGGAATTACGACACGTTCGAGACGGGCCTGGCCGCCGGCGACATCGTCAAGCTCCAGCACTTCAACGTCTCCACCCTCGTCATTAAGGACTCGGCCGGCTCGCCCGCCACGCTCGTCGAAGGCACGGACTATAAAATCCACAGCGCCGCGCACGGCATCGTCGAAATCCTTAACCTCGGCTCCTACGTGCAGCCCTTCCGCGCGCAGTACGCCTACGCGGCGACGACAGTCATCACGGGCCTGGAGGGCTCGGACGACGAGGAATACTACGTCTACTGCGCTCTTGCGAACACGGAGCAGTCGCCTGACCAGCCCATCGGCATAGAAATTTACCGGAACGTCTTCGACCCCGTCGCCGCGCTCGCGCTCATTAACGACGAGCAGGGGCAGTTGGAGATGGAGGCGGAGGTCATGCGCGACGCGACCCGCGCGGACGACACCAAGTACGGGGCCTTCTTCCGCTGGGTCTACGTGGGCGAGAACCTGTAACCCCCGCGGCGGGCGGCCAGTGCCTCTGTGGTCAGGGCCGCCCGCCGACTCTCCCTTTTTCGAGGTGAATCCTTTGGCACAGAAAATTTCCCCTGACGATCTGAAGGCGGTGCTCGGCGAGACCGGCGAGGAAGTGACCGTCGATGAGGCCGCCCTCCAGGTCAAGCCCCTCAACCTTCTCCAGCTCGCCGACGCGCTCCCCATCGTCGAGCGCCTGGCCGTGAAGGTCGGCAGCCGCGGCAGCGCGACGCAGATACTCATGAAGATGCTCTTGCGCGGCGGGCGCGACTTCGTCGAGCTGCTCGCCGTAGCCACCGGGAGGGACGAGGAGTGGGCGGGGAGACTGAACCCCGTGGACGCGGTCCGCCTGGCGAAAAAGGTCTACGAGGTAAATTTGGATTTTTTCTCCCGGAACCAGTTCGAGCTAAAGGAGCTGCTCGGGCCGGTGTGGGAACTCGCGGAAAGCCTGATAAGGGGAGCTGGGCGCGCACTATCCAGCGCCTCATCGAGCACGGGCACAGGCTCCAAGAAATCAGAGGGTACACGCTCGCGCAGGTCCGCCTCTTCATCGGGGCGATAGACGAGGGACAGAAACAAAAGCACCTGCTCCAGTTCGGGCTGGTTCGGTCCGCGATGCACGCGAAAGATGAGGCGGTGAAGCGACTGGTGGACGAGTTGAAATGACCAGGCGCGCACCGCCTCCGGTGCTTTAGAGGTGAGGAAAGGGGCGCGACTTAAGTGCAGGAGACCATCGATGTCAAAATCCGAGCACTCGTCGCCGGCCTCAAGGAAGTCCAGAAACTCCAGGGGGAGCTGAAGGGCATCGAGAGGGCGGCGGGCAAGAAGCTGTCCGTCAACGTCACGGGCCGCGACCGCGCCCTCGGCCTTTTCCGCGAGCTGTCCTCCACGGGCGACGGATTAATCGACCGGTTCCAGCGGATAGAGAAAGCCTCGGGAGCCTCTTTCGGCGGCATGGCCGCGGGCGCGGGCATCGCCGCCGGCGGGGTCATGGCCGCGGGCGCGGCCGTCCAATTCGTCGTCGAGAAGATCAACGAGGCCGTCCAGGCGGCGGTCGAGCTGGGCTCGCGCTTTAACGACCTCTCGATTGCGAGCGGGCTCAGCGTCGAGACGCTCTCCGGGCTGGAGAATCAACTCCGCCAGAGCAACTCCTCGGTCGAAGACCTCTCGGACGGCGTCTTCTTCCTGCAAAAAAATCTCGGGTCCGCGGCCGCGGGCAACAAGGAACTCAGGCAGACCTTCGCCCAGATGGGCATCACTGACTTCGACGCGGCGCTCGCCGACATGGACGGCACCCTGCGCAAGGTCCTCAAGTCGCTCTCCTCGATTGACGACGAGGGCAAGCGCAACGTCGTCGGCGCGGAGGTCATGGGCCGCGCGTACAAGAATCTCCGCGTCTTCGTCGAGGACCTGGGCGGCGAGGTGGACGAGACCATCGAGGCGGCGCGCAAGATGAACCTGGTCATGTCGGGCGAGGCCGCGGCCGCGGCCGACCGCCTCGGCGACCGCATGGACATGCTGCGGCTCAGGATCGAGCGGGCGCGGGTCGAGCTGGGCGGGAGGTTCGTCGAGACGACGCAAAACTCAATGGCGCTCATCGAGACGCTGCTCGACGAAAACGCCGGCGCGTGGGACAGGTGGGGCGACGGGCTCTCGGGCTCAATCCTGCGGGTCTGGAACTTCATGACCGGCCTCACGGGGGCCGTCCGCCTCTTCACGCTCGGCGTCCCCCAGGAGCGCATCGACGCCGCGCGGCGGGCCGACACGGCGGCCGCGATCAAACAGAGCGCCAAGGGCGCGCAGGGGAGGCGCGGCGACAATGATTTCGACTTGGCCGGGCCGGGCAAAGGCGGCGGCGGCGGGGGCGGGGGCGGTAAACGCAAGCGGCCTGACGTTGACACGCTAGACGCACAGCTAAGTCTCACGCGTGCTCAAATCGAAAGCGGCTTCAACCTCACGAAAGATTTACTGGAGCGTGAGAACAAGCTGTACGAGACGAAGCTCGCAGACCGCCTCATCACGATAAAAGATTTCTACGGCGAGCGGGAGCGGATCGAGACGCAGGCGATTGACGCCGAACTCATCAAGCTAGAGCAGTTGATGGGTCAGGAGAAACTACGGTTTGAAAACGCCTTAAAGAAAATCGGAGAGGATAAAGAGTTATCCAAAAAGGAGCGTAAGGCGAAAGAAGAGAACGAACTCAACAAACATCTTCAAGAGAACGTCCGCCTGCAAGAGCAGATAACTATTCTGGGCGAGAAGCGTAAGGCCCTTCCCGACGAGATCGCGCGGCGGGAGCGCGAGGCGACGGACGCTCTGAAGAAACATATCAGAGAAATTGAAAACGAACTCTTGGAGGCGCAGGGGCGAACCTTCGACGCCGAAGCGGGGCGGATTAAAGCGACCTTTCAAGACGACCTGCTGGGGGCGCTGGCGAACACGGGGCAAGGGCTGACCGCGCCGATTCAGCAAGTGATCGCAGATGTCAAAGAGTTGGGCGGCGTAACGGCCGCAGACTTTGACGAGATTCTAAAAGGGGCGGGGCTGCGTTTCGAGGACATGTCCGAAGAGGTGCAGCGCATCATTAAGCTGGTCGAGATACTACTAGGCAAAGCTCAAAACACTGAACTGCTCTCGGATTTGGATAAGCAATTCGAGGAACATTATGCGCGGATAGACAAGATTCAAAGCCGTCGCGTCGGCAACTACATTGAAGAGTTGCGCGTGCGTGAGCAAATTAACGATGAAAATATAAGAGCCATCGAGCTTCTGGAAAAGGAAGTCAAAGAGTTAGAAATACGCGCCGCTCTCACCAAAAACCCCGAACTCCTCATTGAGATTCGCAAGCGGCGTCAGGCCATAGAGCAGATGAAAAATGAGCTAATCGACTTCAAAAGGGAGTTGAAGGACTTAGCCATTAATAGTGTTGTAGACGGCCTCACAGACCTCTTCGTCAACATTGGGCGCGACGCGACCAACGCCAAAGAGTACGTGCGCGACTTCTTCGTCACGCTCATCGAAGAGGTCAACCGGGCCATCATCCGCATGCTCGTCCTGAAGGCGGTCATGGCGGCGCTCAATATTATCGGGGGGGGCGGCGGCGGCTTCGGCTCGCCCGACGAGTTGTTCGCGGCGGGCGGCTTCGCGCGGGGCGGGTTCGTCAGCGAAGGCCCCGAGGATAACGCCGCCGGAAACATGCACGCCGCCACGCCCGGCGGAAGGTTAATCAGGGTCGCGGAGGCCGGCTACGACGAGGTGGTCTTAACGACCGATCCGAAGTACCGCGGCCGCACCGAGCGGCTGCTCGCACGCTTCCTCTCGCTCACAGGTTTCGCGCCCGCTTTCGGGCGCGGGGGCTTCGCGCTCAATGAGCGGCTGCTCGCCTCCGTCACTTCAAGCGTCCCGGCACTCGCCGCCGGCGACTTCATCAGCAACCTGCCGGGGCCGCGCCCCTCGCGCGGAGACTCAGGGACGAATCGGCCCGCCGTCACCGTCAACATCAGGCCGGACGCCCAGGGGCGCGTCAGGAGTAAATCACAAATCTCGGTCGATTACCTCCGGGCCGCGGAAGAGGGGCGCAGAAATACATGAGCCAGCCCTTCTACGAAATCAGGTTCCCCCTGAAGGTCTCGCGCGGCGCGGAGGTGCGCCGGCGCTCGCGCACGGAAATCCGCACGGGCCGCAACGGCTTCCAGCGCCGGGGCAAGCGGTGGGCGAACCAGCTGCGCGAGTGGGACGCCGCGCGCGGCATCCAGTCGCCCGAAGACCTCCGGCTCGTGATGGAGTTTCAAGACTGCATGGACGGCGCGCACGCGGCCTTCCGCTTTCAGGACTTCTCGGATTACGAAGCCGCGGACGAGCAACTGGACACTTCGGCGGGCGGCTCCGTCTTCCAACTGCGCAAGGCGTCGCGCGTCCTGGACGACGAGGGCAACGTCGTCGTCACGAAGTGGCGGCAAATTATTAAGCCCGTCGTGGGCACGCTCACGCTCGCGCTGAACGGTCTGAGCGTGCAGCTCGTCTCGGTCTCCTCGGGCTTCAATGCCCCGCTCTTCGGAGAGGCGCTCTTCGGGGAGGGCGAGAGTTACGACACGCCGCTCGCCACCTGCGACTACACCACGGGCCTCGTCACCTTACTCAACCCGGCGGGGCTGACGGAAGAGGACGAGCTGCTCGCCTCCTTCCAGTTCGACGTGCCCGCGTGCTTCGGCTCTGACGAAATCTCGGCGCGCTTCGACGTGGAAAACGACATGTGGGAGTGGGGCTCGATTCTCATTCAGGAGGTGCGGCTGTGAGCTACGGAGAGAGGACTGCGAGCCCCGAACTGCTCGCGCAGATAGCCGCCCGCGCGGAGACGCTCACCGCCCTCCTGCGCGTCACGCCGCTGGACGGGCCGGAGCTGCTGATCACCGTGCACGACGTAGACATCGCTTTCGGTGGCGACACGTACCTCGCGCGCCTGGGGGTCGAGGCGACCGAGATCGCGGCCTCCAACGACTTCGCCGTTGACAATCTGGAAATCCGCGGCGCGTTAGACGAGGAGCTGATCACGAAGGGGGACGTGCTCGGCGGCCGCTTCGACGACGCCGAGGTGCTCATCTCCCTGATTGATTTCGAGCACCTGGATTACGGCAAGATGGATGTCATCGGCGGCACCGTCGGCAACGCCGAGACGGAAGACGATCTCGGCTGGGTCCTGGAGGTCCGCGGCCTCTCGCAGAAACTCCAGCAGACGGTCGGCGAAGTCACCGCCCCCTTATGCCGCAACTCGTTCGGCGACGAACGCTGCCGCATCGACCTGGAGGCGGGCACGCACCCGACGCTCGGCATTCCTTACAAGTACCTGGACGTGGAAGTCACCGAGGTCGTCAACCGCACCACCTTCAAATTCGAAATCTCCTCGCACGTCGTCCCGACCACCTACTTCAACGGCGGCAAGTTCACCTGGATGACGGGCGGAAACGAGTTCCGCCGGAGCGAAGTCAAGTCGCACACCAAGTCCGGGAGCACTCACACGGTCGAACTCCAGGACGCGCCGCGCCAGGCCATCCAGGAAGGCGACACCTTCAAGATTTACAAGGGCTGTTTGAAGAGGCTCGGCGACTGCAAAGACGTGCTGAACGTCTTCAACCGCAGCGCCGAGGACTACCTGCCGGGGACCGAGGAGATGATCAGGAGGCCGAACGTATGACCTTCACCCCGGCAGTCATCACAGGCCCCGACGTGGTGCGCCAGGCGCGCGCCTATATGAACGTGCCTTTCAGGCACCAGGGCGAGACGCGCACCGGGCTCGACTGCTCCGGCCTCTGCATGCGCGTGGCGAAGGACCTCGCGCAGATGCCGGCAGACTTCCGCCGGCCCGCCTACTCCGTCATCCGGCCGAACCCGCGGCTCTTTAACCTGATCGGGCAATTCGTCGACCAGGTCGAAAGGGCGGAGGCGAGCCCCGGCGACCTCTTCACGATGTACCACTCGGGCGACAGGAAGAAGCGCGTGGCGCACATGGGATTCCTTTCGGACTTAGGGCTCATTCACATCTTCCCCGCGATGAGCATCGCGCGCGTCACCGAGCACTCGCTCGACGATGACTGGGCGTCGCGCATTCTGGGCGTGTGGAGGTTCAGAGGAGTCTTATGGGTTTAGAGACTCTCATCCTCATCGGCGTGAGTTTCGCGATCTCGACCGCCTCCAGCCTGCTCCTGAGGCCGCGGCCCGGCCAGCAGGGCACGCAGGACAACGCGCGCGCGGTGGACCCGAAAGTCCAGGGCTCCTCTTACGGCGCTGTCATCCCGCGCGGCTACGGCACGTACGAGACGGCCGGCCAGGTCATCTGGGCCACTGACTTCAAAGACACGCCGACGCTCGTGCCCGGGCAGAAGCCCTCGAAGCGCAATCCGGGGACGGCCGACCAGATCAACCACGTCTACTCGCGCAGCTTCGGCATCCTGCTGGGCCGCGTTCCCCCCTCCGGCGTCCAGGGCATCGCGCGAATTAAATTCGACGACAAGGTGGTCTACGAGGGCGCGGTCACGGGCTCAAACGTCATCAGCGGCAAGTTCCACATCATGCTCGGCGGGGCGACGCAAACGCCGAACACCTGGTACGAGGCCGACAAGGGCGTCGGCAACGTCTCCGCCCACCGCGACTACATCACGCTCTGGTGCCAGGACATCGATCTAGCCCCTTACGGGGACCGCATCCCGAACGTGCGGGCCGAGGTCGTGCAGGCCACGGAGCCTTCGCTCCAGCAAGTCGTCGAAGACGAGTGCTCGCTCGTCGGCCTCACCGGCTCGCTGATTGACGCCGACGGGCTCTCGGGCGACACGGTTGACGGCTACCTCGTGACGAGCCGCGCCGCGGTGCGCTCAAGCCTTGAGCAGTTGCGCGAGGGCTTCTTCTTCGACGCCTCCGAGTACGACGCCCGCGTCAACTTCTTCAAGCGGCCGCAAGCGCCGGTCATCACCGTGCCCTTCGGCCACATCGGCTTCGACGAGGGCGAGGCGTCGCTCGACGACGAGGAGCCAGAGCCGGCGGTCCGGCTCAAGCGTAAGCAGGGCCTCGAAATCGCGCGCGAGGTCGCGGTCTCCTATATCGCCAAGAGCCGCGACTACGAGGAGGGCGAGCAGCACTACCGTCGCGAGAACTTCGGCGGGGAGATCGTCCTCGACGTGAACCTCTCCGGGCTCGTGCTCTCGGACGACCGCGCGCTCGTCATAGCCAAGACGCACGCCGTCGTCGGCTGGAACGAGCGCGTGCCCGCCGACTTCACCCTGCCGCCGGACTACATGAGGTATGGGGCCGGGGCCGTGTTCAACTTCGAAGTGGACGAAGAGGGCACGCTCATGGAGATGCGCGTCGAGCGCATCAGTTTGGGCGCTCCCGGTCTCGTGCGCGTCTCGTGCGTCGAGCAGCTCAGTTCCGCCTACTCGCAGACGGCCACGGGCGCGCCGGGCGAGGTCGTCCCCGATCCGGGCGGGGTAGAACAGATCAGCCCGACGGCCGTCTGGATGAACGACCGCCCGCCCTTCTTAGACCGTGACGTTGGCCAGGCCGGCTACTACATCACGGGCCGGCGCTCGGACCCGACGAAGGTCTGGCGCGGCTTCGTCCTGCTGCGCGACATCGACGGGGCGGGAGATTACCGCTTCGTCATGCAGAGCACTGAGGCGGCCACGATGGGGGAAGGCACGACCGTGCTCGCGGCCGGGACGGGCGTCGACACGACGCACACCGTCGACATCCAGCTCGACGAAGAAAGTCTCACGCTCTCCTCGATCACTGACGACGCCTTCAACGATGACCAGACGACGAACCTCGCCGCGTACGGGGACGAGACCCTCCAGTTCCGCGACGCGCTGGATTTGGGCGGCGGCCTCTATAGGCTCTCACACATCAGGCGCGAGATGCGCGGCACTACCGGCACTGGCTCCACTCACGCGATAGGCGACCGGTTCGTGCTGATTACCAACGCCGTCAAGCGCGTCACGATCAACCGCGACGACGTGGGCAAGACCTTCAACTTCGTCGCCCTGTCCTTCGGGGAGGACCTGGACGACGGCGAGCCCTTCTCTTACACCTACGGCGGGAAGGGAATCGAGCAGGGCGGGGGCGTGGCGAGCGCGCCGCAGGACGTGGAGGTCCTGGAGACAGGTTCCTCCGACATCCTGCGCTGGGACGCGCCCGCGCAGAACAGCGCGACCATTGATTACTACGTCGTCTCCGTCGGCACGGGGCTCTCGGGCAGCAACGTGACGGGTGCGCTCTCCGGCTACGACGCCCGCCAGGTCCGCGGCAACCAGTTCACCCTCCCGCTCGGCGCGGGCTTCTCGACGCTTTACTACTCGGTGCACGCGCACAACGCCTTCGGCGACGGCGCGAAGGCCGCGGGCTCTTACGACGCCAGTTACGACTTCGTCGCCTCCAGCGTCGAGGTCAACCAACTCTCATCGGCCGGCGACATCTCGACGGGCGCGGGCAAGGTGCTCGCCACCGGCGGCCTCGGCGTCGGCAACTCCGCCACGGCTTCAACCCCCGGCGCGGTCGTCAAGAAGATGCAGGTCTTCGACGCCGACGGCAACCCCCTCGGCTACGTGCCGATTTACGACTCGATTACTTGAGACGAGGTTAATGACATGAGGAAAGTTTTAGCGACCTTTTCACTCCTGATTTTGATCCTGGTATGCGGTCCCCCCGCAGTCGCGCAGGACACTCCTGGCACCGTCAAATTCCCGACGGCCATCGACACGGGCGACAGCCTGGTGCGCGCCAGCAACCGCGCGCAGTCGAGTTTGTCAGTCGGCATCAATTCGTCGGCGACGACTTTGACCGTCGGCTCTGCCTCCAGCTTCCCGGCCTCCGGCGCGGTCGTCATCGACAGCGAGGTCCTCTTCTACACGGGGAAAACTTCGACGACGCTCACGGGCCTCGTGCGCGGGGCCGACGGCACCGTGGCAGCCAGCCACTCGGCGGGCGCGAGCGTGCGCGGGGCCATCGTGGCCGCGCACACGAACACGCTCGCGCAGGCCGTCATCCTGACCCAGCAGAAGGTCGGCTCGGGCTCTTCCGCGCCCGCGACCAACCAGGTGCTCGTCGGGACGGGCACGGGCACTTCCCAATGGGGCACGCTGACGAACGACATGCTGCCCTCGTCCATCCTGAACAAGACGTTTGAGAATGTGACGATCAACGGCGCGACGATTAACGACGTGACCTTCGAGGGGGACCTCAACGTCGGCTCGGTCACGGCCTCCGGGACAATCACGGGGACATTCTCCGGCAACGGGGCGGGGCTGACGGGCGTGATCGCGGCGGGAGTCGGCGGCTCCAGCAGCACGGGCGCGCTCTCCAACGTCGCCGACTCGGACAACGACGGGCCGGCCCCCATAGATTTCATCATCGGCACGACGACCTACGGGCGCTTTAATGCGACGGGTGAGTTTTCCGTCCGCGGGCGCGGCGGGCAGATGTGGACGCCCCACGCGCAGAGCGTGCACAACCTGGCCGAGTACGCCTCGTTCGCGGCTGCGGTGGACGCCCTCATCTCCACGCCCGCCGTCTTGGAGTACTCGACCACCGTCAACATCTCGGCCGACGTGACCGTCCCCTCCACGCTGACACTGAAGCGACTGCCGGGCGGCCTGCTCACGCCCGCGACCGGAGTGACCTTGACCGTCCAGGGGCACATAGACGCCGCCCCCGACGCGAAAGTTTTCGACAACGTGTACGCGGGCCAGGGCACTGTGAGCTTCGCCGGGAACAAGGGGCTGAGCCTCATCTACGGGGCCTGGTTCGGCATGCTCGGAGACGGCACGACCGACAACTCGCCCCCGATCCAGGCGGCCATCGACGCCGTGGACGATGCGGACGCGGGGCTAACGATTAAGCTCGGCCGCACCTATTCGAGCTACTACAAATTCGACTCGCCCGTCTCGATGGACAACCTGGAGCAGATCGTCATCGAGGGCGCTTCTCCGGGGCGCGTCGGGACGACCGACACCGGCGGGGCGACGCGCTCGGCCCGCACCGAGCTGAGGTACACGGGCGCGGGCAACGACCCCTTCATCCATGCCGACGATTCGGCCAACCTGACCTTCCGCAACCTGGCAATCCGCTACACCTCCGCCTCGTTCACGGGCGACCTCATCTCACTGGGCCGGACCGGCGTCTCGACCGGGCACATGCTGGACTCCGTGCTGCTGGCGGGGGCGGGTGGCAGTGATTCCACCTGGCACAACAACGCCGTCAACAGCCGCTGCCTCCTGCTGCTCCGCAACAACACCGAGGCCGTCATCCAGGACTCGGTCTTCACGCTCGCGAGGCGCGCGATCTGCGGGCGTGCCAACTCCGCGCCGGGCGTCGGCCAGTCGGGGACGGGTTTTTCGAACGCCGTCACGGTCACGCGCTCGCGCTTCGCGTGGATCAAGGGCCACCCCACGCTCGACGTGCAGTCGTCGGTCCAGTACGGCGGCTACGCCGTCGTCCAGCCGGGCACTCAGTGGAACATCACGAACAACGTCTTCGAACTCGACGACGACCCGGCGGGCAAGGGCCGCGCCATCACGACCGAGGATGTGATCGTCAGGCAGGACGCCTCGCACGTGCCCCGCTCCATCAACATCGTCGGCAACGGCTTCTGGGACGCGAACTGCGGCGGGACCTGGTTGCAGCTGAGGGGCTCGGGCATCAACATCATCGGCAACTTCGTCACGCTCTACAACGGGCCGACCATTACGGGCTGCGGGGGCGTCCCCTCGGACGGGAAATTCCTGAAGCTCTACGGCGACTCGACCACGCAGACCACGGGCGTCGTCATCCAGGGCAACGGGTTCGACGGGAACGTTTCGGTCTCCGACAAGTCTTCGGTCTACGTGGACACGTCCGGGATAGCGACGGACCAGGCCGTCAACATCAAGTGGGCCAACAACGGCGGCGACACGGTCGCCATCCCGCCCCCGCCGGGCGTCCAGTACGAGGAGGCGGCCGTCTCGGCGCTGCACTTCTACACGCCGCCGGCGAAGACCGCGTCGGGGGCCATCGGCCACAACGAGGGCTACGTCTACGTCAACGCCGCGTCGGGCAACAAGACGTACACGCTGCCCGTGATCTCGCCCTTCACCGGCTTCGTGAAGGGGCACGTCGCCTGCGCGATGAAGACGGACTCCTCGGCCAACACCGTCACCTTCACGGGCAGCGCCGGGACGGAGAAGGTCAACGGCTCGGCGACGAGCTACCAGCTCACGCGCGAGGGCCAGAGCGTCTGTTTCATTTCGCGGGACGGGACGGACTGGGGCGTCGCCTGGGAGGGCGGCGCGGGTGCCTCTCTCTCGGGCTCAAACGGGCAGCTCCCTATCGGTAACGGCTCGGGCGTCACGTGGGCGACGCTGACGGCGGGCAACGGCCTGGCCGTGACGAACGGCGCGGGGAGTATCACCGTCGGGGAGAAGGTTCGGACGGGCGCGGCGGCGCGCATCGCCATCCCCTACAACATGCCGGCGACCTCCGGGACCGTGACGACCGACAACATGGCGGACGTGGGCGACGGCTGCAAGTTCGTCAGGTTCCGGCCGGACCATAGCTCCAGCGTCTCGAAGGTCTCCTTCCGCATCGGCACGGCCGGCGCTACGGGAGCGGTCGGCCTCTACGACTCGGCGGGGACGACGCGGCTGGCTAAAGCCGATTCGATCTCGCTGGCGGCGGGCTCAAGCAACAACACGCAGACGCTATCGGCGACGGCCACGCTCGACTCGGGCTCGGACTACGTTCTCGCCTGGTCATCTTCGACGACCGCCGCGACGCTGCTCTCGACGGTCTCGATAGCGGCCGGGACTAACTCCTTCCTGAACGTCTCGGCGATAGAGTTCGGCACCTGCACGGCGCTCTCCAGCTCCGGCGTGATGCCGAGCGCGCTCTCGGGCATGACGGCGATCACCGCGTCGGCCGACTCGATCCCGTTCTTTGTTCTGGGCAACTAGAGGAGGGCGTGCCGCCCGCGCGGCGGGAACGGGGACCGCACGAATAGCGTTTGACAGAACTTAAATTGCTCACCGCATCGGACACCCGCACGAGCAAGCGGTCGAACGCTGGCGCGCGAGCGGCGCGCAAGTCCTCACCACCGGACAAAGTGGCACAATCACCATCAGCACGGACGGCAGCGACCTGAAAGTGGAAACGTTTGTAAAGCCGTGACGAGTGAAGCGGCCGCTTCACCTGTCAGCGCTCACTGCTCTTGTGTAGCCGTAGCGTTCGAGCAGTGCCTGGCCTTCGGGGCTGAGGACGTAAGTCGCGAAGGCTTGGGCGGCGTCGTGGTGGGGCGAGTCTTTGACGACGGCCAGCGCCTGGTTGATGGGCTGGTGGAGGCGCTCGTCAACTTCGACGAAGCGGCCCTCGCCGGGTCTGACCAGGGCGCGCGGGATGAAGGCCACCTCGGCGTTGCCGGTCGCGGCGTACTGCTTGGCCTGAGAGACGTTTTGTCCGTAGATGACTTTCGGCTCGACTTGCGCCCAGAGGCCGAGCGCGCGTAACGCTTCGACGGCCGCGCGGCCGTAAGGCGCGACATCCGGCTTGGCGAGGGCGATGCGCTCGACCTCCGGGCGCGCGATTTCTTCCAGGCGATTAACGGCGAGATTACTCGCGGGCGGGACCCAGAGGACGAGGCGGCCGCGCGCGTAGATTTTATTCGTGCCGGGCGTGACGAGCCCTAGATTGTTGAGCCGCTCGACGTGCTCCACGTCGGCCGCGGCGAATACGTCGAACGGCGCGCCGTTCTCTATCTGCCGCGCGAGGTCCGCGGTCGCGCCGAAGCTGAACGTGACGCGTATGCCGGTGCGCGCCGTGAACTCTTTCCCCAACTCCCCGAACGCATCCGTCAGATTCGCCGCCGCCGCGACCGTTATCTCAGGCGACGCGCCCTGCCTCTCATCAGGCGCGCCGCGCGAACACCCGAGCGAAGAAGCGAGGATGACAGAAAAGGTGATTAAGAGAGAGAGAGGATGGGGAAAATTGGCGCGGGCTATTACAGGCAGAGAGTGTTTGAAAATAGGCGGCTCGGCAACCACTCTTATTCTGACTTGTGTATTCTGACTCCTGCTTCCCGCTTTATATCCCCGCCCCGTCCATGAATTCGTTGGGCGAATAGTGGCCCATTTCGCGGCTGCCGACCTTGTAGGTGTTGAGCACGCCGAGCGGCGGGGCGTAAAGGTGTAGCGTCACGAGGTCTTGCCCGCTGATGTCCGGGTTGCCGATCTGATGTATGTCGGGCACGTCCGCGGCGGTCATCTCGCCGGGGCTCCACTCGCGCGCCGAGTGGTAATAGAGCCTGCGCTCGTCGTCCAGTTGAAAGACGGTCTCCCACATCACGCCTTCGCAGACGCGCACCGCGCCGTAAGAGCCGTTGTGGTCGTGTATCGGCGTGCGCTGCCCGGGTCTCCAGCAGAGCACGAGCAACTCCGCGAACTCGTTACGCACGACGCGGTGGCGGCTGTAAGTGCCGGCCTTGAAGGAGCGGTAGGGGCGCAGGTCGTCCGCGGTGACCGTCACGCGGTAGAGCCAGTCGCTCAAATCCGTGAAGGCCGGGGCAGCCCGGAGCGCGGCGAGCCTCTCCGTCAACGACTTGAAAGAGAAGAGCCGCCCGTTGCTTTCGACCGGCTGCGCGAAGGGGGCCTCGTGCGTGACGTTCGTTGACATGATTTCGGGGAACTCCTTCGGGAAGATAATGCTGTCGGTAAAGTCGGGCCGCGCGGGCGCATTACTTGTGCGCCGTTGGCTTTATAGTACGCCCGGCACGCGCGAGTCAATCCGGCGTCGGGCTTAAAAAACTTCAACCCGCGAGCATGATTCTCACGTCGCGTACGTTCGTCCCCGTGGGGCCTGTGACAATCGCGTCGCCGAGTGCGCCGAAAAAGGCGTAGGCGTTGCTGTCGTCTAGAAAGCGGCGCGCGTCTAGACCTATTTGGCGCGCGCGCTCGACTGTCGTCTCGTCAGCGACCGCGCCCGCCGCGGGGCCGTTGCCGTCAACGCCGTCAGTGCCCGCGCTGAGGGCGACGGTGTGAGGTAAGACTGCGCCGGACTTCGCGAGCGCGTCGAGTTCTATGGCCCAGCGCAGCGCAGATTCGGTGTTGCGCCCGCCCACGCCGCCTCCGCGCACGGGGCACGCGAACTCGCCGCCTGAGATGAGACAGGCTCCGCGCCGGGCGTCCGCACGGCGACTCAAAAGCCTGTTGAGCAGCGCCGCGCAGCCTTCGGCGATGGGTTGCTCGATTACGTCGCGCGCGACCTCCACGGCGAAGCCCAGCGAGCGGGCCGCGTCGGCCGCGGAGGCAAGTGCGCTCCCGTTGTCCAGCAGGACGTAGTGCTGCCGCAAAGCTCGCGCGGGGTTGGGCGACGTTGCGCGGCCGTGGCTTCGGACGGCGCGCAGGATGGATTCGGGCAGCTTCGTTTCGAGTCGGTGGCGCGTGATGACATCGGCCGCGGTCACGTCTTCGTGCGTCTCTTCAAAAGTCGGGCCGGAGGCGACGGACGCTTCGTCCTTCGCGTTCGTGTCGGAGACTATCAAACTCACCTGATCGCAGTTCGGCGCGAGCCGCGCGAGGCCGCCGCCTTTGACGGCCGAGACTGCGCGGCGCACACAGTTGATCTCGCCAATGCTCGCGCCGCACGAGACGAGCGCCTCGTTCATCGCGCGCAGCTCGTCGAGCGTCGTCCGCTCGTCGCGCGGCCACTCCATCATCGCGGAGCCGCCGCCGGAAATCAGGAAGATGACGGGCGCGCTCTCGACATTCGCGCGACGCAAAAGCTCGAACGCGGCCCGCGCGGCGTTAAGGCTCTCAATGTTGGGAAGCGGGTGGCCCCCTGCGAACACGCGCCAGCAATCGGGCAGCAATACTTCAGACGCGGGGGCCGCGACGACGCCCGCGGTCAAACGCTCACCCAGAGCCTCGCTCAACGCCGAGGCCATAGGGCGCGCGGCTTTGCCCACGGCGACGCTGTAAACGCCCGCGCGATTGTGAGCGAGCGAGATGTTTGTGTCGACCAGTTCGAGACGGGAGCCTTCAAGACTGACTGCGCGGCGGACGGCTTCCCCCGCGTCCACGCTCTTGAGCGCCCTATCAAAAATCTCGCGCGCGGCGCGTCTGAGTGAGGGCAGGTCAGCCAAAAGTTTTTTCACTCCGTCGTAATCAGCGCGCGCATCGCGCGAAAGCGGCGGTCGCTGATGCCGCGCACCATCATCAAATGCTCCGCCCGTCGAAACGGGCCGTACTCCGCGCGGTGCGCGACGATGCGTGCGGCGAGCCCGCGGCCCACGCCCGGCAGCTTTTCGAGTTCAGCGGTCGAGGCCGCGTTGATGTTGACGCGCGGCGCGGGGCCGTTTTCAGTTCGAGCGACGGAGGGCGGAGTTTGCCCTGTCGCGCCCGCGTGCCTGCGCGGCATTTGGACGCAGGACGCGGCCGCCAGCGCGCACACCAGTAGGAAGAGCGAGAAGAAAGGGCGTGCGCGTCCCGTTGGCCTGCGTCTTCTCATGTGATTTAGACCACCGTCAGCGATGGCTGCGGGAAAATTGCCGCGACCGTGTGCAAAATGCTAGAAGTATAAAATTTTCAGGAACTTGTAACTTTAAAGAGCCGCTTTTCCACAGACTTTTCCACAGCTTCTGTGGAAAAATCCCAAATTTGTGTCAACACAGACAAATTGTCCCGGCCGTCAGCGGCCCGGCCGTCGTCCTTGCTTCCCGCACGGCTAACATATAACTTAGTGGCAATCTTAATCAACACGTCTGTCCGCGGGGGCGGTGGTTTAGAAATCCTGAGGAGGAATTTGTCTGTGAAAACGAGAGAGCTTGGGCGAAGCGGGTTGACGGTCTCGGCGCTGGGGCTGGGCTGCATGGGGATGTCCGAATTTTACGGCGAGCGCGACGACGACGAGTCCATCGCGACGATTCATCACGCGCTCGAACTCGGCATCAACTTCCTGGACACGGCGGACATGTACGGCGTGGGCCATAACGAGGAGCTGGTCGGGCGCGCCGTCCGCGGCCGCCGCGAAGGGGTCGTGCTCGCGACCAAGTTCGGCAACGTGCGCGGCGCGGACGGCAGTTTCCTGGGCGTCAGCGGCAGGCCCGAGTACGTGCGCTCCGCTTGCGAAGCTTCTTTGCGGCGACTCGGCGTCGAAACCATAGACCTCTACTACCAGCACCGCGTTGACCCGAACACTCCGATTGAGGAGACGGTCGGCGAGATGAAGCGGCTGGTCGAAGAAGGGAAGGTGCGTTACCTGGGCCTGTCGGAAGCGTCTGCCGAGACGATACGGCGCGCGCACGCCGTCCACCCGATAGCGGCCTTGCAGAGCGAGTACAGTTTGTGGACGCGCGACGTTGAGGAAGAGATTCTCCCTACGTGCCGCGAGCTGGGTTTGGGCTTCGTCGCTTACAGTCCGCTCGGGCGCGGGTTTCTGACGGGCCAGTTTCAGAAGCCCGAAGACCTGCCGCCCGACGACCGCCGCCGCATGTTCCCGCGCTTCCAGGAAGAGAACTTCGAACAGAACCTGCGGCTCGTCGAGAGGGTGAAGGGGTTAGCCGAGAGTAAAGGCTGCACGCCCGCGCAGCTCGCGCTCGCGTGGGTTCTGGCACAGGGCGAGGACATCGTCCCGATCCCTGGGACGAAGCGGCGCACGTACCTTGAGCAGAACGCGAAGGCGCTCGAAGTCGAGCTGACCGCCGAAGACCTCGCGCGCATCAACGAGGTGGCGCGGCCCGAAGCGGTCGCCGGCAAGCGTTACCCCGAGGCGGCCATGGCCTCTGTCAACCGTTGAGCGAAAGGCGCAGGGCCGACTGATGAGTGAATCGCAAGGGGAATCGAACGGGACGCCGCGCGCGGTGTTGTGGGACGTGGACGGGACGTTGATTGATTCGGCCGAGTACCACTGGCTGACGTGGCGCGAGACGCTCTCTGGCGAGGGCTACGAGTTGACGCGCGCGCAGTTCGACGCCTCGTTCGGGCGGCGCAACGACGAAATCCTGCGCGGCTACTTCGGCGAGAACCTTCCGGCTCATGAGGTCGCGCGCATAGGCGAGGCGAAAGAAGTGCGCTACCGCGAGCTGGTCGTGGCGCGCGGCATAGAGCCTCTGCCGGGCGCGCGCCGCTGGCTCGAAAAGCTGAAGGCGGAAGGCTGGCGTCAGGCTCTGGCCTCTTCGGCCCCGCGGCTCAACCTGGAGGCGATTCTCAAGGCGCTCGGGCTCGAAGAGTTCTTCGACGCCGTCGCCTCGGCCGAAGACGTGGAGCGCGGCAAGCCGGACCCGCAGATTTTTCTGGCGGCCGCGGCGAAGGTGGGCGTGCCCGCGGCGCGCTGCGTCGTGGTCGAAGACGCTCCAGCAGGGGTCGAGGCCGCGCGGCGCGCGGGGATGCGGCGCGTCGGTGTGCTTTCGTCTCACGTCGCGCTCGACGCGGACGTGGTCGTGAACTCACTCGCGGACCTCCCGGAAGACACTTTCGACCGGCTGCTCGGCGGGCGACGAGTGATACACCTGACATGACGGACAGGGACTTGGACGAGGTCTTCGCGGCGCTCGGGCGCTCCGAGTTCAGGAGCAGCTTCCGCCTGCGCGGCAGGGAACTCGAATACCTGCGCCAGAAGGGGTTGCCGGTCGTGCTCGAACACGCGGCCTCTTTCGTGGAGCAGCGGCTCGCGCCGGCCGCGCCGGCCAACGACGGCAGGCAGACGCCCACGGGGAACCACCCGGCCTTCGTGGCGCAGCACGCGACCGCGACCTGCTGCCGCGGGTGTCTGGAAAAATGGCACAGAATCCCGAAGGGCCGCGCGCTCGACGCGGCCGCGAAAGGTTACGTCCTCGAAGTCATCAAGAGGTGGCTCGCGGGTCAGGAGAGTTGAATGGAAGAGTTGCTCAAAGACTACCCCGTGGTCATCGAGACGCCCGTCGCGTGGGGTGAGATGGACGCGCTCCGGCACGTCAACAACATAGTCTACTTCCGCTACTTCGAGAGCGTGCGGATGGCTTACTTCGGCGAGGTGGGCTTCTGGGTGCACATGGAGGAGACGGGCGTCGGCCCGATCCTGGCGTCAACGCAGTGCCGTTTCAGGCTGCCGCTCGAATACCCGGACACCGTCTCCGTCGGGGCCAGGGTAACGAACGTCGAGCAAGACCGCTTCCTCATGGAGTACCTCGTCGTCAGTCACCGCCACGCTAAAGTCGCCGCCGAGGGCAGCGGGGTGATAGTCGTCTACGACTACCGCGAAAAGAGAAAGGCCCCGCTCCCGGACGAGATCAGGAAACGGATTCAGCGGCTCGAAAGCCGCGCCGCGCGCTGAGGCGGACTACTCGATGGCCGTGCGCCCCTTAATCTCGCTCACACTCCTCTGCGCCTGCTTCTGCTGCGCGACGCCAGCGGCGCGCGGGCAAAGCGCGGAAGAGTTGCGACAGTTGCTCGCGCTGCCCGCGCCGACGCCGCGCCCCTCGAAGACTTGTTGGACTACTGGGTCGCGCATGGCGACCGGCCCCGGACGCGCAGTTCGGTTGACAACCAGGACGCGTTAAGGCGCTCGCCCGTGTCGACCGGGAGAGCGCCGAGCCGCTCTTGCAGTCGCTCGCGGGCGGCGGCGCGGCCGGCGCGTCTTCAGCCACCAGGGCATGGGCGGATGGCTCACGCTCTTCACCAGCTTCAAGAATCTGGGTCGCGGGGCGGGGCGTAAAATTAACTGAAAAGGCAGCCGAGTGTGGTTAACTCGGCTGCCCCTCGCTTTCTTCTAACTGCCAACTGCCTACTGCCCACTTTCCTGCTCGTCCCAGTCGGAGACGGTTTCGTAGGCGCGGCTGAGGACGGGGCGCGGGCGCGCGCCGTCGGCCTGGCCGATGAAGCCCTCGCGCTCCATCATGTCGAGGATGGCGGCGGCGCGGCCGTAGCCTATGCGCAGCCTTCGCTGCAAGACCGAGGTCGAGGCGCGCTTCATCTCGACGCAGATTCTGAGCGCGTCCTCGAACAACTCGTCGCGTTCGCCGCCGGTGCCGTCCAATCCCGATAGCTCTTCGTCCGACTGCGTGATCGTCTCGTCGTAGGCGGGCGCGCCCTGCGCCTTGATGTGCGTGACGATGCGGTTGATTTCGCCCTCGTCAACGTAAGCGCCGTGGACGCGTATCAGGCGTGACGTGCCCGGCGGCAAAAAGAGCATGTCGCCCCGGCCCAGAAGCTGCTCCGCGCCGTTGGCGTCGATGATGGTGCGCGAGTCGACCTTGGACGAGACGCGGAAGGAGATGCGCGAGGGGAAGTTCGCTTTAATCAGGCCCGTGATGACATCGACGGACGGGCGCTGCGTGGCGAGCACGAGGTGTATGCCGACGGCGCGCGCCATCTGCGCGAGCCGCGTGATCGATTCCTCGACCTCGTGGCCCGAGACCATCATCAGGTCGGCCAGCTCGTCGATGATGATGACGATGTAGGGGAGCGACTTGTGCGGCTCGTTCGTCGTCTCGTCGTAGTCCTTGACGAGGTTGCGCCTCAAGACTTCCGCGTTGAAGCCGTCTATGTTGCGCACGCCCCAGCCGGCCAGCTCCTTGTAGCGCCGCTCCATCTCGCCGACGGCCCACTTCAACGAAATCGCCGCGCGCTTCGGGTCCGTGATGATCGGCGTCGCCAGGTGCGGGATGTCTTCGTAGAGACCGAGTTCGAGCCGCTTCGGGTCGATGAGGATGAACTTCACCTCGTCGGGCCGCGCCTTGTAGAGGATGGAGACGATGAGCGAGTTGACGCCGACGGACTTGCCCGCGCCGGTCGCGCCCGCGATCAAAAGGTGCGGCATCTTCGCGAGGTCCGCGACGTAGTTCAGCCCGTCAATCGTCTTGCCGAGCGCGATGGTTAGCTTCGACGGCGAGTCGCGGAAGGCGCGCGACTCTACGACCTCGCGCAGGTGAATCGTCTCGCGCTCCGGGTTCGGCACCTCTATGCCGACGTGCGGCTTGCCGGGCATGCGGTCGATGCGTATGGACTCGGCCTTGAGCGCGAGGCAGAGGTCGTCAACGAGGCCCGTGACGCGCGAGTACTTGACGCCCGGGTCCGGCTTGAACTCGTAGGTCGTGACGACCGGGCCGGGGCAGATGTGCTTGATCTGGCCCGTGACGTTGAACTCCTTGCACTTCTCGGCGAGGCGCGTGGCGAGGCCGAGCAGTTCCTCGTCGGCCTGCTCGCTGTGCGGCGGCGGCGGGTGCAGGAATTCCATCCCCGGCATCTTGTAATCGCCGACGGGCGCGGGCGCGGCGGCGCGGCGCGACTGCCTGGGGGCGGCGGGCGCGGCCTCCTCGCTGACTTCGGTGCGCACGACCTCCGCCGACTTGACCATCTCCTCGACGGCCTCGGCCTCTTCCGCCTCCGCGTCGCGCGCGGGCCTGGTGGCCGAACGGCGCGGGGCCGCGGGCGCGGGCGCTGACGCCACGGCGACGCCGGCGGCGGCCGTCGAAGCTGTCAGCGGAACTGTGCCGACTGACGCGGCGACAGTTGAGGCCGCGACCGCTTTAGCGCCTTCGGGCGCGGTGATGGTCGGCTGCGACGCCGCAGTCTCCGAAACGTTCGCGGCGCGCTTGATGGCCGCGGCGGCCGAGACGCCGTCGGTCTCGTTCATGAACTCCGCGACGCGCTCGGCGGCAGACTTCTCGTACGTCTGCAACGCGACCTCGCGGGCGGCGGCCCTCTCCTCGCGGGCGGCGCGGCGCATGTTCATGCGCTCCTGCGCTCGCTCGCGGCGGGCGACGCGCCAAGCGCGGAAGCGGCCGGGCAGGTTGCGGAAGAAGGTGAAGCGGTTGCCGAACTCGCCGCCGAGCCACTCGTAAGCGCGCACGAACGAGAAGTTCGTCGCGAGCAGCAGCCCCGTGGCCGCGAGCGCCGCGAGTAGGATGGTCGCGCCCGCCGTGTTCAGCCCGCTGACGAGCACGTCCGAGATGAGCGCGCCCGCGAAGCCGCCCGCCCTGTAGCTCATGTCCACGAGCGGCCGCGTGACGTAAAGGTTGCAGAGCGCGGAGGCGGCCAGTACGAGCGTCAGGAGACCTACGACCCTGGAGAGCGGGGCGCGTATGCGCCGCGTGCGGAAGCGCCGCCAGGCGGCGGCGAGCAGCAGCAGCGGCAGCAGGTAGGCCGCGAGCCCGACGAACTGGAAGAGCGTGGCGGCGATGTTCGCGCCGAGCGGGCCGACCCAGTTGCGCGTCGCCCCCGCGGCGGCCGTGTTCCAGGAGGGGTCGTTCGGCCTGTAGGAGACTAGGCACAGGGCCAGCAGCACGCCCACGGCGCAGAGCAGGATGGCTATGATCTCGTTGCGCCGCGTGTTCTTGGGCGCGACCGCCTTCGCCCGCGCTTCAGTCTGTGTAGTTGCCATAAACTCTCCGGTAAAGCGAATACGGGTTCGTTAACCGACGAACTCGTACAGCACATCTTCCCGCATCCTCATGAGCCGTTCCGAATTTAAATCTCTAAGGCTGACCTTTTCTCTGCCGAGGATGTCAATGCGTTCTCCGCCGAAACTTCCGCCATACATGTGCAAGAGCAATCCGATTCTGGGCGCATACCCGGACCCGAGCAGACTGGCAATGAAATCAACCCAGGGGCCCGCCTCAGTCGCACTCGCTTCAGCCCGATGCCGGGCTTCGCGCATATACCTTTCCTTCGCCTGTTCCTTTTCTTCAAGCCACCTCTGAATCTTTGCTTCGCCCCAACCCTGCTTTCGGAATTTTTTCAACTCGCGCTCGTAGCTCACAGATTCATAAATATCCCTGGGGTTGAGAGAGCCTAAGGCTGTATCGCAGTCACAGTACCCTCTCGTGGTTAGAACATACAAATCCCCCGGCTCAATCTGTGCGGAGACTTGAGGATTGGAGATCAGCCGAAAACCAAGCGCGTGTGATTCAAAGACCGAAGCTACGGATTCAACTTTGACGTTATAGGGCAGTGTGGCCGTTACGTAGAGGCACATCGAGCCTACTTCTCATCGTCTGAACTTTTGCCTCTCACGCCGCCCGGCGCGAAAGTAAGTACGCCTTGATGAAGTCGTCTATGTCTCCCGCAAGCACTGAATCAACGTCGCCGCGCTCGAGTTTGGTGCGCGCGTCCTTGACGAGCCTGTAGGGCGCGAGCACGTAGTTGCGAATCTGCGAGCCGAAGGAGATGTCCTGCTTGTTGGCTTCGAGTTCGGCCGTCTCGGCGCGCAGCTTTTCGAGTTCGAGTTCGTAGAGGCGCGAGCGCAGCACCTGCATGGCGACGGCGCGGTTCTGGTGCTGCGAGCGCTGGTTCTGGCACGAGACGACGATGCCGGTCGGCAGGTGCGTGATGCGCACGGCCGAGTCGGTCGTGTTGATGTGCTGGCCGCCCGCGCCCGTCGCGCGGTAGGTGTCAACCCTCAAGTCCTTCTCGTTAATCTCCACCTCTATGTTCTCGTCAATCTCCGGGTAGACGAAGAGGGAAGCGAACGAGGTGTGGCGGCGCGCGGCCTGGTCGAAGGGCGAGATGCGGACCAGGCGGTGCACGCCCGCCTCGGCCGCGAGCAGCCCGTAGGCGTACTCGCCTTCGACCCTGAAAGTTGCGCTCTTAATCCCAGCCTCCTCGCCCGGCTGCAAGTCCAGAATCTCGGTCTTGAAGCCGCGCTGCTCGGCCCACTTCAAATACATCCTGAGCAACATCTCGGCCCAGTCCTGTGACTCGGTGCCGCCCGCGCCCGGCGTGATCGTGCAGATGGCGTTCAAAGAATCGTTCTCGCCCGAAAGCAACAACTCCGTCTCCGCCTGCCCGACCTCGTTCGTCAACCGCTCGACGAGCGCGCGCAGCTCGCGCATGGAGTCCTCGTCCTCTTCGGCGAACTCGAAGAGCACGCCCGCGTCAGAGATGGCCGACTCGAACTGCTCCTGACGCTGAATGGTGCGCTCCAGGCGGCTGCGCTGCGCCATCAGCTTCTGCGCCTCCTCCTGGTCGTTCCAGAAATCCTGCTCGCTCGCGCGATCCTCTATGCGCTTCAACTCGTTGCGCTTCGCGGCGACATCAAAGAAACCTCCCGAGCTGTTCCACGCGCGTGCGCAGGTTCTCGTAGGCGTTGCGTAATTCCAGAAGCGATACTGTCTCGATCATTGCTTGATTCCTCTCAAACCCTGTTTGCTTAAGCTCGCGCGCCCTTCCTCCACGAGAGGGCGACGACAATCAGGCTCAGCGCAGCGCACATGCCGACGAAGAGATCGCCGAACCTCGTGTAAAAGGTCTTGCCGGCGGAACCGCGGCCCACGGCCCACGTCCTCACTTCGGGCCGGAAGCCTTCGGTCGCGTCCAGCACGTCGCCGCGCTCCGTGACGAAGGCCGTGATGCCCGTGTTCGTCACGCGCACGACCGCGCGGTTGTTCTCGACGGCGCGGAAGACCGTGTTCGCCAGGTGCTGCCGCATCACGGGCGTCGGCCCCAGATACCCGTCGTTCGAGATGTTCACCAGCACGTCCGCGCCTTCGGCGGCGAAGTGGCGCGACAGGTACGGGAACGCCGACTCGAAACAGATGAAGACGCCCGTCCGCGCCTGGCCCAACGGCATCAGCGTGTACTGCGCGCCGGGCGTAAAGTCGCCGACCATCGTCGGGATGTAGCTGACGAACGGCAGCCAGCGCGGCAGCGGCACGTACTCCCCGAACGGCATCAGGCGAATCTTATCATACTGCGCGACGAGCCGGCCCTCTTCGTTGACCATCACGGCCGAGTTGTAACTGCCGCCCGCGGGCGCGGGCTCCTGCGAGTTGAAGAGGACGGACGCGTGACTCTTCCTGGCGAAGGCCGCGATGAGTTGACGAAACTCCGAGTCCCTCGCGTACTGAAAATACATGGGCGACTCGGGCCAGATGACGACGCGCGGGACGTTCGGGAACTTGTCCGCGAATTGTGCCAGCCCGCTCTCGCTCAGTTGGTAGTGGCGCTCGACGAGCGCGGCCGTCTCCGCCAGGGACTCCTGCGGGTCCATCGGCACGTTCGGCTGAACCGCGACGACGACCGCCGCCGGCTCAGTCGTCTGTGCGCCCGGGCCTGATGTCAGAGAGGCCGCGAGGATGACGAGGGCCGCGAAGACGATGGCCGCGCCGCCCCACTTCGTCGCGCGCGCCGTCCGCTCGAAGAGCATGTGCGCGACGGCCGCGTTGACGAGCACGATGAGAAAGCTGACGAGGTAGACGCCGCCCCAGCGCGCGGACTGTATGAGCGGCGTCGCGTAAGCCTGCGAATAGCCCACGGCGTTCCAGAGTTGGCCTGTGACGCCGAGTCGCGCCCACTCCATCGCCGCCCACATGAGCGGCGCGACGAACATTGCGCGGCCCCCCCAGCGCGCCACTGCGCGCGCGAGCCCCATGGAGCAGAGCGCGGGGAAGATGCCCAGGAGCAGAGCGCCGGGAACTATCAGCGGGAACGCGACCCACGGCGGGATGCCGCCGTAGCGAATCATGGAGTACGTCAGCCAGTAGCACGAGCCGTAAAAGTAGACTGTGCCGGTAATCAACCCGAGCAGGAACGCGCGGCCGCGGCCGGGCCTGCGCGCGACCGCGAGGAAGAGCGGGACGAGTCCGACCCACGCGAGCGGCCAGAGGTTGAAATCCGGGAACGAGAAGATGAGCAGGGCCGCGGACAGGAGCGCCAGGGCGGCTTCGGCGCGCGCGGGTGCGGCGGCGCGCGCGCGGCGTCTGAGCCGAGCGAGCAGTCGCCCACGTATTGGCGCGTCGAGCGTGACGGCGTCGTCCATGGGCGCGAGTTTAACAAATGCGCGGGCGCGAGTCTTGAGCGGACCGGGCGGGAAGAAATTTTTTTGACGGTGGGGAAAAATTTCGCCGCGGGTAGACGCGATCAACCACGGCGCTGCCGAAATGGTCTACCTGCACGGTCATTTCGACAGAAAACGTCACCACGCCGGTGACAAATTTCGTCTCTCGCACTTGGAAGGGCGCGAGTGTGTCACCGTCGGAAAGGGGGCGCGGAGGCGTAAGATATAGGGGGAGATTGGTCCTGAGATGAAATAAAAGCCTGTAAAAGCGGGCGAACCCGGCCATTTCTGACCGGGTTCTCGTTTCGGAGAGTTAAACTGAAGGATCGCTCGGCGGGCGGCTGGCGCAGCGGCAGGCGGCGCTCAGAGGGTTGATGGCGGCGGGGGCACGTTACATTTCGTGCTTGCCGACATTATGCTCAGCACATCGCGTGCCACGGAAAAATCTTTTCTGGAAAGCCGGAAGGATTAGGCATGAAGCAGGCAATAGGCAGTGGGCAGTTGGCAGTAAAAAGAAAGACAAGAAGGCGGCCGCGCTGGTCACACTCGGCCGCCTTCTTGTTTTTGGTCTTAACTGCCCACGGCCTACTGCCTACTGCCCACTGCTTTCTATCACTTTCGCGTTCTTGAGGCGCGCGTCATTTGTGCCGCGCATTCGTTTGACGGCTTCGCGGGCTTCGTCCTGGGTGAAGCGGCCGACGAGGACGGAGTAGCTGGGCCGCTGCGCGCCGGCGCGTGGGCTCGTGGTGCGTATGTCCGTGTAGCCTGCTTCCTGTAGAGACTTGACGAGCGATTGCGTCTTCTCGGGCGTGTCGTAAGTGGCTACGAGGACGGAGAAGCGGCGCGCGGCGCTGGGCGACGGCGCGGGGCTCGGGGCGGTCGCAGCCGGCGCGGCCGCGGGCTGCGGCGATGGCGCGGGCGTCGCCTGGGTCGCGGGCGAGCTTGACGGGGCCACGGCCGCGACGTTCGGCTGGGCAGTCCAGCGCCCGACGAGCAGGCCCAGGCCGAAGAAGAGCGCGGAGAGGAGAAGCGCGCTCAGGAGCAGCACGGCGGGCTTGCGCTCGTCGCGGCCGAACTCTTCGAGCGCCGAGTGACGCGTCTTGTACTCGACCCGGTCGGCGTATTTGTGAGTGTCTATCGCCATAAGCGCGGACTCGGTCGCCGTAGGTTACTCGGAAGAATTGGCGCGCAAGGGCGCGACTAAGAGCAGGTGCCGGCTCGCGCCGACGACGCGGACCGCGCGGCCGCGCTCAAGGCTCGCGCCCGTACTGGAGCGCGCGCGCCACAACTCGCCGCGAACCATCACCGAGCCCTCAGGCCCGAGCGTCGTCTCGACAGAGGCCGACGCACCCAGGAGATCAACGTCGCCCGAGCCGGCCCGCTTGTGCCTCCAGAGCGCGACGACAAAGAGCCCCAGCGCCAGCACGACGAACAGCGAGGCCGCGAAAACGATCTGTGAACTAGTCATCTCTGATGTTAAGTGAAACTCCCAACCGGCTGGACGCGCATTCTAACATAAGGCAAAAGGAAAAAGGTAAAAGGGGAGGCGGAAAGCCGCTCATTATTAAATGCGGCGCTCCGCGCTACTTACTTTTACCTTTACCTTTTTCCTCTTACCTTCTTACTTGCTCCCCGTCTCCACCTGCCGCTGGAGCGCTATGGCTTCCTGGTTGTTGGGGTCAATCTGGATGGCGCTGCGGGCGTAGGAGAGCGCCTGCGCGCGGTCGCCCAGTTCGAGGAAGATGCGGCCCAAAAGGATGTGCGCGTCAATCGTCCTGGACTCCCAGAAGATGGCCGTCTTGAGCGCGCTGATGGCCGCCTGCTGGTCGCCGAGCCGCTGGTTGATGCGCCCTATCAGGAGGAAGGCGTCGGCGCTCGTCGGCTCCAAAGTGAGCACGCGGCGCAGGAGCTGTAGGGCTTCCTCGTCGTGCCCGTCCTGGTAGAGCTTTTGCGCCTGCGCGAGAAACTCCTGCGGGCTGCCCGAAGTGGGCACCATCTCTATTCCGTCCCCACTCGCGGACGAGGGCCGGTCGCCGGGGTTGAACTGCTTCAGACGCAGCGCCACGTTCGAAGTGGTCTGCGATTTCTGCCACTCGACCTGCCACTTTGCGTAAGCGGACACGAGGAAGAGTCGGGCCTGGTTGTCGGCCGCCGCCGCCTGCTCCTCCTGGCCCATTTTCTCCAGCGCCTTGGCGAGCAGAAAGTAGGACTGCCCGTCCTTCGGGTCCGCGGCGATGATGGGCCGCAACTGCTCGGCGGCCTCGGCGTACTTGCCCGCGAGGAAGAGCGCGTAGGCGTAGTTGAAGCGGACGACGGAGTCGTCGGCCGAGGAAGAGTCTGCCGCGCGCTTGAGGAACCTGGTGCCCTGCGCGAGCAGCTCGTCGCGCTCCTTCGTCTCCTTCTCCTCGCGCGCCGCCTTCAGCGAGAGCGCGCCCGCGTTGTTGACCACGCTCGTCAGCGGCGTCTTGGAGTTCTCGGGCGTCAGTGGCATCAGCGCGTCGAGCGCGGCGCGCTGGTTGCCCAGCCTGTCGTAGGCGAGCGCCGCGTGGAAGGCCGCCTCAGTGTAGTGCGGGTCTTCCTTCTGGAGCCTCGAAAAGTACTCGGCGGCCTGCTTCCAGTCCTGCTCCTGGAAGTAGAACTGGCCCAGCTCGAAGGCGGCCTCCGGGTAGACGGCCCCGCCCTTCTCGTCCGAGTAAATCTTGAGCGCGTTCTTCAGGTAGTTGACGCGCTTCTCCTTGTGGTCGGTCTGCACGCCCTTCAGGTAAGTCTCGAAGGCGACCTGCGGGACTTTGGTCGCGCGCTCGATCAGCTCGTTGCGGGTGAAGGGGAACGCCTTGTCGCGCGCGTAGAGGATGTCGAAGGCGAGGCGGCCCTGCATCCTCTGCAACTGCGTCAGGGGGTCGGCGAAGTCGAAGACGCGCGACGCCCAGCGGCCGTCCGGCATCACCTCGCCCATCAAGCGCCCCTCGTTGACCTTGATGACGCGCGCCGTGCCGAGGAGCGCGGCCGCGGTCTTGTCCTCGCCGGCCGTCGCGACGCTGTAGGTGCCGAGCACGATCATCGTCGCGTTGGCCGCGCGCGCCAGGCGTATGGCCGTGGCGAGCGACGGGATGGTCGTCAGCGGGAGCCCGAGCCGCTGGTAGGCCAACTCGCGCTCGTCGTTCGTGAGGACGACGAGGCCCGGAACTTTCAGGAGGTCGGCCAGCGAGTTGGCGAAGCTCTCGCCGACCCAGTTGTACTCGGGCAGATTCGAGGAGGTGTTCTCGAACGGCAGAATCATCACCACGTCCCTGGCGGGCGCGGTCTGCGCGGCCACCCTCGACGGGCCGAAAATAACTGGCTGGATAAAGAGCAGGGCCGCGAGCGCGGCGCACGTCAAAGCGATTCGTCTGAGCATGAATAATACCTTCATAAAGCCACGGAGCCGCCCGGCGCGGCTCATCGAAAAAGTCAGTTTGCCACACAAAAGAGGGCGCGCACAAACAGCGGCGCGCCCCCGAATCAGATGCGTCTTCGCCCCGAAGGGTTGAGTCGTTTCGCCCCTTTCCCTTTTAATCCGTCATCATTGAAACGCCTGCGCGTGGTCTCTGGCGAACTGCGCGAAGGTGATGGGGTCGCGGCCCGTGACTTCGCGCACGGTGTCGCGGACGCGGTCGGCGCGGCCGTCCCTGTAGAAGTCGAATAACTCGACGAGCGTATCGGCCGTCCACTCCTGCATCCCGGAGCCGACCATCGCCGCGCGCGCCGCCTCAATCGGAACTTCCACGTACCTGACCTCGCGGCCGAGCGCCGCGGAAAGCTCGCGCGCCAGGTCGTGGTAGGAGAGCGACTGCGGCCCCGTGATTTCGTAAGCCTTGCCCTCGTGGCCGTCCTCGGTCAGCGCGTGGAAGGCGACCGAGGCCACGTCGCGCGCGTCGACGTAGCTGACCTCGGCGTCGCCGTAAGGCGCGTAGAAAGCCCCCTGCGATTTGATGGACGGGGCGAACATGAAGCTGTTCTGCATGAAGCCGTTCGGGCGGAGGTGCGTGTAGGCAAAGCCGGCGCGCTCGATCTCCTCCTCTGTCTCGCGGTGGACGCGGCCGAGCGAGATCGCGTCCAACTCGCCGCCGACGCCTATGGCCGAGAGCTTGACGACGTGGCGGACGCCCGCGTCGCGCGCCGCGCGCACCAGATTGTTTTGCAGCTCGGCCTGCCGCTCCTCGGGCGCGGAGAGCAGGAAGACCCTCTCTACGCCTGCGAGCGCGGGCGCGAGCGTCAACGGCTTGTCCAGATCGCCGACGGCCGCTTCGAGGCCGAGCGACTCGACGGCCTCCGCCTTGTCGCGGCTGCGGACGAGAGCGCGCGCCCGCACGCCCGCCGCGCCAAGCTTTCTGACGAGGAAGCTCCCGACCGTGCCGGTCGCCCCCGTGACGAGAATAGTGCTTCCCATGAGTCGTTACCTCTACAACGCGGGCTAAGACGGTTGAGTCGGCGGCGTGCCCGGCGGCGCGTTGTCAGTCCCGCCCGGCGCGGCCGTAGAGTCGGTCGTGTCCGCCGTCTCGTAGCCCCAGAGCTTTTTGAGGCCGTCCATGTCGCCGTTGTACTTGTCGCGGTCGCAGGCACCTATGCCCGGAACGGTGTGCGGCGGGAGGCCGTCCCTGCCGTCCGTGTACTGCCACATCGTCCACTCCTTCCAGGCGGGCGGCAGGTGCGGCGTCGGCCCGTACTCCGCCAGCCAGAACCAGCAGAAGCCGAGCGCCGTCTCGCCCGGATGGGCGCGCAGCAGCTCCGTGATGTAGGAGCCGCCGTAGACGCCCGGCCAGCGGCCCGTCTCGGCCTGGACGTAGTTCACCCACTCTTCGGCCTGGGCCAGCGTCATGCCCGGGCCGCTCGGGTTGATTTCGAGGTCGAGCACGAGGAGGTCGTTCGGGCCGGGCTCGACGACGGAGAGGAAGAACTTGGCCTGCGCCGCGCCGTCCTCGTTGCCGACGCCGAAGTGGTAGGCCCCCCACCAGAGCCCCGCGGCGGCGGCCGCGGCCTTCCGCTCGTGGTACTTCGAGTCGATCATCGACGTGCCCTGCGTGGCCTTGTGAATGACTCCGACGATGCCGCCCTCGTTTTTGACGGTCTCGAAGCTGGAGACGGTGTTGAAGTGGGACAGGTCTACGACGACGTTAATGGGTGTCATGCGGTTCGGGCCTCCGGGCGAGTTTGAAAATCGCGGTCGAGCGGGAGCGATTCTATCACGGACCAGCGGCGCGCCCCCCAATTATCTCGGCAGCGCGTCCCGGCCATAAAAAAATATTGTTGACATTTGCCGCGCTCTGGAAATAACGTGCGGGCGAACGGGATGGTCCCGACGATTCCAGAGGGCGCGCGTCTGCTCTCCACGCGACGACGCGCACCACGCACTCAACTTCGCGCGCGCGGGCGTTCGGCTCGCGCGCTTCGGCTCGCCGAGGAGTTCCTCATGCCCAGCACAAACGTGAACGCCGTGCCCGCGCCCGGCACGCCCCAGCCCGCGACGCCCGCCGCGGAGCAGCAGCAGCCGCCGCCGCCCGTCGCCTTCACGCAGGAGCTGCGCTTCGCCGTCGTGATGTACGGCGGCCTGTCGCTCGCCATCTACATGAACGGGGTCTCGCAGGAGATGCTTCGGATGGTGCGCGCGACCGCGCCCGGCCGGAAGGACCCGCGCCGCGCCTTTCGCTCCGACGCGCAGCTCAGCTCGACGGAAAAGGTTTACAGGCAACTGGGCCAGATTCTGGAGCGCGGGGTCTCGGACATCCCCAACCCGGAAAAGGTCGCGCCCGACGCGCCCATCCGCACGCGCTTCCTCGTGGACATCCTTTCGGGCAGCTCCGCCGGCGGCATCAACTCCATCTTCCTCGCCAAGGCGCTCGCCAACGACGAGCCGATGGACGAACTCAAGAGCCTCTGGGTCACGGAGGGCGACATCGGCGTGCTCCTCAACGACCCGCAGTCGGTCAAGGGCGTCGCCCTGACGCTCCAGAAGCCGCCGCGCTCGCTCCTGAACAGCGAGCGCATGTACCTGAAGCTGCTCGACGCGCTCGACGGCATGGCGCGGAAAAGGGACGGCCGGGCGGGCGCGGCCCAGCCGGAGCACGACGCGGCCGCGGACCCCTCGCCGAACGTCGAGGAGCTGGACCTGTTCGTCACGGCCACGGACATGGAGGGGCAGATCGTCAAGCTCAAGCTGGCCGACAGGCACGTCTCGGAGCTGCGCCACCGCAGCGTCTTCCACTTCGTCTACAGCGAGCGCGATCGCGACCCGGACTGCGAGTGCGCCCGCGGGCAGGCGGACCCGTGCTACTGTTTTCGCAACGACTTCCGCGCCGACAACAATCCCTTCCTGGCCTACGCGGCGCGCTGCACGTCTGCGCACACGGCCGCCTTCGAGCCGATGTCGCTCGGCTCGATTGACGCGGTGCTGCGCCGCCACCCCTCCTACAGCGGGAAACATGATCTCCGCGCGAGCCGCGCAAACTGGCAGCGGTTTTATGAGGAATACCTGAGCCCCAGGCACGGCAAGAAACAGCAGGACGGCGCGGAGAAAGGCGACGGCGGGGAGCATGACCGGCGGAAGGAGGCGGCGAAGTCGTTCGCCGGGCGTTTCTTCAACGACGGCGGGACGCTCGACAACTACCCCTTCAGCCACACGATCAACACGCTCCCCTACCACCAGGCCAGCCTGCCCGTGGACCGCAAGCTGTTTTACGTGGAGCCCGCGCCGCGCCACCCCGAAGACAAGCCGCCCTTAGAGCGAGAGCCTCACATCTTCGAGAACGCCTGGATGTCGCTCTCGACGCTGCCGCGCTACGAGAGCATCCGCGAGGACTTGCAGCGCGTGCTCGAACGCAACCACCTGCTCGAACGCGTGCAGCGCATCCTGAAAGGGCTGGAGCACGACGTGAGCGTCGGCGTCAGGCCGGAGAACCCTCCGCTCAACAGCACGCAGTTCAGCGAGAGGACCGTCGGCGAAATGATTAAAGACGAGGGCATGGGGCCGGGCTGGGGCGGCTGCCAGCGCCTGCGCGTCGCCGAGACGACCGACGAGTTGGCCCTGATGCTGACGCGCGCCGCCGGCTTCGACGCAGAGTCGGACGAGTTCCGGGCCCTGCGCTACGACCTCGTGACCGAATGGCGCAACCAGCGCTACGACCCCTACGGGCTGAATGGTCGCAAGTCGCCCCCGCCCGACTTCATGAAAGCCTCCGACCAGGAAAAGGTCAGGGACAAGTTTTCCGAGAACCTCTTCCTCTTTCGCTACGACCTGAAGTGGAGGCTGCGGCGTCTGCGCTTCGTGATGGACAAGCTCGACGAGATTTCGCTCTTCGATGAGAACGCCGACAAGGTTATCAAAAACGCCGACGAGAGATTGTTGGTCGGCGGCGAAGAGGTCGCCCTCTCGAAGCTGGTCGAGGAAGACCCCAAATTAAAGAAACGGCTCCGGCACAAGCTGTCCAAAATTAAGAGAGGCCTCGGCTCCGCGCAGGAAGAACTCCTTCGCGCCAGGCGCTGGCTGCTGGAGCGCGGCAAGGACAACGCCCTGCGCGGCCGGATAGAAAAGCTGGGGCCCGAAACTTTGGGGATGAAGGCCGGCGAGCTGCTGGGCGGGCTCGAAAAACTCGTCGAGCGCTCCCAGCAGGGCAAAAAGTATAAGGGCAAACCCACGCTGGAAGAGCTGACACACGCGCTCGACAAGATTCTCGACGACCTGAATGAGAATGTCCTGCGGGACGTGCTGGATAAAGCGTCGAACCGGGTTAAGGGCGTGAGAGCAGAGGACGGCAAGACGGTGGCGTTTGGCATCCTCGACGAAGGCGTGCTGCGCCTGAAGCGGAACGCCGCGCGGCCCCGCCCCGCGTCGCTCGTCATCAGGAGCGCGCTCCTGCATTACTACCTCTACTTCGACCGCTACGACATGATCTCCTACCCGATCCTCTACTCGACCAACGTCGGCGAGGAGACGGACCCCGTGGAGGTCTTCCGCATCAGCCCGGAGGACGCCACGAACGCGAACTCGCCCGGCACCGATCAGAAAAGCAAGCCGAAACTGGCGGGCACGAAGTTAGCCAGCTTCGGGGCCTTCTTCAAGGAGGCGTTCCGCACCAACGACATCATGATGGGGCGGCTCGACGGGGCCGAGCGCATCATCACGGCGGCCCTGCCGGACCCGAGTCACGCCGCGCAGCGGAAGTACCTGATCGAGAAGGCGCAGCGCATCATCATCGAGGAGGAGGTCGGCCTCGCGGACACGGCGCGCGTCGCGGAGTTGCTGGAGAAACTGCCGGCGTCTGTGGGGTCCACCGACGAACAGAAGAAACAGTTCCTGGCGCTGACGGGCGAGCTGAAGGACAAGCGCGTCCAATTCGCGCTGGCGGCGCACCTCAACGAAAAGGATCAACTCGAGCACTTCAGGAAAGCCTACGAGGTGGACCGGGAGTTGGAGGCTCAGTCCTTCGTGCGAACGCTGGCGCGCGGGACGAAAGTCCTGGGCCTGATGCTCGAAAACGTGGCGGAGGTGCAGCGCCTGGACAAGAAGCGCATCCGCTGGGTGACGCGGCTCGCGCAAGTCTTCTACGGGATGGTCGAGGTGGCCGTGCCCGACAGCGTCCCGCACCTCATCTTCCGCCACTGGCTCAAGCTGCTCTACCTCTTCGAGCTGCTGACGGTCGTCGCCGGCATCATCTTCACCAACCCGGCGCTCAACCAGTTCGGACTGATCGCCTTCGGCATCACTGTCACCGCCCAGGCCGCCGTGCTCGTGCTGGGCGACGCCATGCGGGGCCGGCACCCCTGGATGATAGTGCTGCGGGTGTTGGTCGTCCCGGTCGTCGCCGTCCTGACGGCGCTCGGCGCATTCTCGGTCTACGCCGCCGTTTTCGGCGGGGACGATGTCTGGAATGTTTTCTCGGACGTGCGCAAGTGGGTGGGGCCCGGACGACTGTCGGGATGGAAGAAGGGGCTTCTCCTCGCCGCCATCGCCTCCTTCTTCCTGGTCTCGATTCGGAAGGACCTGAGCGCCGCCTGGCAGAGCCTCAAAGACCGCTGGTCGTCGAGCCCCGAGCCGTAGGCGCGGACAACGAGGAGGCGGAGGGCGGGGGGCGGGAAGCAGCAGCTTTAGGCCGCGCGTCAAGTTTTCAGTGACCTGCGCCTTTCATATCTGATATGCTCCAACGCTCTCACCGTGAATTCGCTCAAATCGGTCACCGGCGGGGCGGATAGTCTTCGAGAGAAGTTTCAGCGGAGGTGTGGTATGCGAAGTAAAAAGCCTGAATTTTCGCGCGGGAGAAGCGGGCTCCTGCTGACGGCCTGCGCCGTCACGCTCCTGTGTCTCTCACAGGCCGCGCTGGCACAGTCCGGCCGACGCCAGAACAAGCCCCTTTCCCCGGCCACGCCCGTCGCCGCCAAAGACGAAGGCGAGCCCAAGCCGGAGGCCAAGCCGCGTCCCGAAAAGGCGGGCCCCGTCGCGACCGTCATCGTCGGCGGCGACAGGTTCGGCACCTCCAGCTCCATCATCCCCGGCTACGTTGACGAGGCCATAGAGTCCTGCGTCGCCGAGCTGAACAAGACGCGCAGCCTGGAGGCCAGAGGCGGGGGCGGCATGTCGCGGAAAGAGGCCATCGACCGCGCGAAGAAGGAGACGGGGACGCACGTCCTCTGGCTCGATGTCAGAATCGACGGCAACCGCCAGGAGGACATCGCGGTCAGCTACACCCTCTTCATGCCGCAGACGGCGAAGGTCGTGACGTTCGGCAGCGTTTACCTGCTCGGCCGCCGCGCGGGCAACGGCCGCGTGGGCGTCGGCCTGCCCCCCATCGGCGGGCGCAACATGCCGCTGCAATACCAGATGAGGGAGGCCGGCCGCAGCGTCGCCGAGCGCGTGATCGACAAGCTTCAGTCCGCGCCGCGGGATTGAAAGACGCGGTAGGAAAGACAAGCTACACATCGACTCGACCCCTTCGCGCCTCGGGCGTGATTGGCTTTGGTTTTCTCTCGCGAAGGCGCTGGGGGCGCAAAGGAGAAGGAGACTGACGGAATGGATGCTCTGACCGGGGAGCACAAGGGGACGCCGGCGACCGGGCGGTTGATTTCACTGGATGTCTTTCGCGGCATCACCATCGCCGGCATGATTCTGGTCAACAACCCAGGCAGTTGGGAGACCATCTACGGCCCGCTTGAGCACGCCGCGTGGCACGGCCTGACGCCGACGGACCTGGTCTTCCCCTTCTTCCTCTTCATCGTCGGCGTCTCGATCACGCTCGCGCTCTCCACGCGGCAGGCGCACGCCGGGAGCCGCCGCGACCTCTACCTCAAGATCGTCCGCCGCACGCTCATCATCTTCGCGCTCGGCCTCTTCCTCGGCGGGTTCCCCTACTTCGACTTACAGACCATACGCATCCCGGGCGTCTTGCAGCGCATCGCCGTTTGCTACCTGATAGCCTCCGTCATCTTCCTCAACACGCGCTGGCAGACGCAGGCCATCATCGCCGCCGCGCTCCTCGTCCTCTACTGCGCCGTCATGAATTACGTCCCCGTGCCCGGCTTCGGGGCGGGGAACCTGGAGATGGAGGGGAACCTCGCGGCCTACGTCGACCGCCGGCTGCTCGCCGGGCACACCTGGAAGCCCTTGTACGACCCGGAAGGCATCCTGAGCACCATCCCGGCCATCGCGACGACGCTCGCGGGCGTGCTGACGGGCCACCTGCTGCGCGCGAAGTGGGCGGCGCTCGAAAAGGTCTCGGCCATGTTCGTCGCCGGTGCGGCGGCGCTCGTCGCGGGATGGGTGTGGAGCTTCTGGTTCCCCGTCAACAAGGCGCTCTGGACCAGCTCTTACGTTTTGGTGACGGCCGGGATGGCGCTACAGCTCCTGGCGCTCTGCTACTGGCTGATCGACATCAAGGGCTACCGCGCCTGGGCCAAGCCCTTCGTCATCTTCGGCTCGAACGCGCTGGCGCTCTACTTCCTGGCCGAACTCTTCTCGCGCGTCATCTCGATCGTCACTTTCCCGAACGCCGGCGGCGGCCGCACAGACTTGAAGAGTCTGATTTACGACAACCTCTACGCCTCCTGGGCGCAACCTTTGAACGCCTCGCTGCTCTTCGCCCTCTCCATCGTGCTCATGTGGCTCGGCGTCATGACGATCCTCTACCGCAAGCGGATTTTTATTAAAGTCTGAAGCAGGGTGGCGACGCGGACCGCCGATTTGACTCGAACCTGAGCGCCTTCACCTTGATTCGACACTGATGAGACGGATTGACCTGAACAAAGACAACGTCGCGCGGGCGAACACGATTCGCGACATCAACCGGCAGATCGTCCTCAACTACGTCCGCGAGAGGGGCCCCATCTCGCGCGCCGAAATCGCCTCCGAGACCGAGCTGCAACGCTCCACCATCTCGCTCATCGTTGACGAGCTGAAGCTCGGCGGCCTGCTCGAAGAGGTCTACGGCGAATCCACCGGCGGGCGTCCGCCGGGGCTGCTCTCCCTGCGGACGGTTGACGCCGTGGCTATCGGCGTGGACGTGGGCACGAACCGCACGGTCGTCGCGGCGAGCGACCTCGCGGGCCGCGTGCTGGAGCAGGAGGTCTTCGAGACGGACCCGTGCGCCGACAAGACGGTCGCGCAGATCATCAAGTGCGCGCGCAAGCTCATCAGAAAAAATAAGGGGACGATAGAGGGCGTGGGCGTCAGCCTGCCCGGGATGGTCGAGCCGGAAACTGGCACAGCGCTCTTCATCCCGCACTTCAAGTGGAGCAACCTGGAAATCTCAAGGGAACTGAATGCCGCCACGGGCCTGCCCGTGAAGGCGGACAACGACGCCAACGCGGCCGCCCTGGCAGAACTCTGGTTCGGGCGCGCCGAGGTGCGCGACGTGCGCGACTTCATAGTCGTGCTGATTCACGAAGGGGTCGGCACAGGGATAGTCTTCGACGGGCAGATTTACCGCGGCAAGAGCGGGGCCGCGGGCGAGTTCGGCCACATGAGCATCGGGCGCGACGCGCCGGTCGCGTGCGCCGCGGGGCGGCGCGAGTGCTGGGAAGCATTCACCTCCGAGCGCGCGGCGCTTGAGCGCTACAGCAGGCTCGCGCCCGGCGCGGGTCGAAAGGGTTCGATCAAATTCGAGGAACTGGTTGACCGCGCGCTCAAGGGCGAGGAGGCGGCCGTCGCGGCGCTGAAGGAGACGGCGCACTACCTGGGCGTCGGCATCGCGAACCTCATTCAGGGGCTGTCGCCGCAGGCGGTCATCATCGCCGGCCTGATGGCGCGCGCCTGGCCGCTGATAGCCGAAGACGCCCGGCTGGCCGTCGAGAAAAGAATCTGCCGCGGCCTGCCGCCCGCGCGCATCATCGCCTCGACCCTCGGCGAACAGCCCACCCTGATGGGCGCTCTCTCCCTCGTCCTCGCCAGCAAATTCGCCTCCGTCTCGCTCGCGTAAGTAATCAGTAATCAGTAATCAGTAAAAACAAAAAAGCTGACTACTGACTACTGATTACTTTTTTGATTACTTCTTGCCAGTACGAGCGCGCCGTAAATACCGCTCTCGCCGCCGAGCGCGGCTTGAAGGATTCGCACCCTGCCGGTGGGGACCATCGTCGCGCGCCGCTCCACGAGCGGGCGCAGGGGGCCGAGCAGCAGCTCGCCCGCCGAGGCCACGCCGCCGCCGAGGATGACGGCCTCGGGCGCGAGAATCGTCACGACGTTCGCGATGCCGATGGAGAGGAAGTGAATCGTCTCGTCCCAGACGCGCCGCGCCAGCTCGTCGCCGCCGCGAACGGCTTCCGCCACCACCCGCGCCGTAATCTCTCCGGGGCGGCCGGCCAGCTCGTTAATCCGACTCGTCGCGCCCTGGGCCAATAATTCGCGCGCGCGCCTGGCGATGGCCGTCCCGGAGCAGAGGGCGTCCAGGCACCCGCGCGAGCCGCAGCCGCAGGGCGGCCCGTCCGGCAGGATCGTCATGTGCCCGACCTCGCCCGCGCCGAGCCTTCGCAGGAGTCTGCCGCCCGTGATGATGCCGCCGCCTATGCCCGTGGAGATGGTTACGTAAACGATGTCCGTGAAGCCGCGGCCCGCGCCGTGCGCGTACTCGCCGAGCGCGGCCAGCTTGGCGTCGTTCTCTATCGCCGCCGGGACGTTCAGGAGTTCTTCGACGGCGCGCACGACCGGGAACTCGTGCCAGCCCGGCAGGTTGATGGGAAGGAGGACTGTGCCGCGCTCCGCGTCCACGGAGCCGGGACAGCCGATGCCGACGGCCGCGAGCTTCGCACCGGCCTCCGCGCACATCACGTTAACGGCCGACGCGACGCCGGCGAGGATGGCCTCCGGCCCGAGTTCCGCGCGCGTGGGGAACTGGCGGCCGCCGATCCTCGCGCCACCCGTTGATTCGAGCGCGACGGCAATCTTCGTCCCGCCGATGTCCACTCCCGCGACGGCTTCAGTCATTGGTACGACACCCCTTCTCATCTACAGCGTGAAGCAAATTTCTCACGCGAAGGCGCAAAGACGCAAAGGCCATGCGGCCTCATTTATTTTTGGGCCATTCGCGTTTCGGAAGAAGTTTTACACCGGCGGGGGCCGGTGCTACGCTTGAAAGCGACATTCGGCCGGGGACTCTTTCCATGCATCCACGCAGACTTCTGCTCGTCCATCTGTTTCTTCTCGCCGCCAGTCTTCTCGGTCCCGCGAATTGCCCCGCGCAGACGCGCGCGGACGAGTGGCGGTTCTACGGCAAAGACCAGGGCGGCGGCCGGCACTCCGCCCTCACGCAGATCAACCGCGGCAACGTCGCGCGCCTGCGGAGGGCGTGGGTCTACCGCACCGGCGAGTTGGAGCTTGGACTCAGGACGGCTCCCTTCCAGGCGTCCTTCTCCTCCACGCCGCTCGTGGTCGACGGCGTGATGTACGTCTCGACGCCTTCGAGCCGCGTCATCGCGCTCGACGCGGAGACGGGCAAAGAGCTTTGGAAGTTCGACCCGCAGGCCGGGACGACGGCGCGCGAGTTCAACTCTCACAGGGGCGTGGCCTACTGGGAGGGGCCGTCCCGCAAGGGGCGCGGCCGCGACCGGCGCGTCCTTTTTGGCACAGTCACCGGGTTGCTCGTGGCCCTCGACGCGGGGACGGGCGAGCCGGCCGCGGGCTTCGGCCGCGACGGCCGCGTTGACCTGCGCGCGGGCCTCGCGGACAGGTGGCAGCAGACGCCTTCGTGGGGCGCGCGCGTCACGTCTCCGCCGGTCGTCTACAAAGATTTGGTCATCGTCGGGTGGGGGCTTCCCGAGTTTCCGGCGAAGGGGCCGGGCGGCGACGTGCGCGCCTACGACGTGCGTTCGGGCAAACTCGTCTGGACGTTTCACACCGTGCCGCGACCGGGCGAGAAGGGGAGCGAGACGTGGGAAGGGGACTCGTGGCGCGACCGCATGGGGGCCAACGTCTGGTCGGCGATGAGCGTGGACGAAGAGCGCGGCCTGGTCTTTCTCCCGACGGGCTCGCCCGCCTACGACTTCTACGGCGGCGACAGGAAGGGCCAGAACCTGTTCGCCAACTCGCTCGTCGCGCTCGACGCACGCAGCGGCCGCCTCGTCTGGTACTACCAGATGGTTCATCACGACCTCTGGGACTACGACCTCCCGGCGCAGCCGCTGCTCGTCACCGTCAGGCACCGGGGACGCCGCGTCCCCGCGGTCGCGCAGGTGACGAAGATGGGCTTCGTCTTCGTCCTCGACCGAAGGACGGGCCGCCCGCTCTTCCCCGTCGAAGAGCGGCCCGTGCCGCAGTCGGACGTTCCCGGCGAGGCGACGTGGCCGACGCAGCCCTTCCCTTTGAAGCCGCCCGCGCTCGCGCGCCAGGCGATGACGCGCGACGAGATCAGCCGCGTCACGCCTGAGTCCGAGCGCCACTGCACGGAGCTGTTCGACAAGCTCGTCGTCAACAAGGGGCTCTACACGCCTGCGAGCGTCGAGCCGACGCTCATGTTCCCAGGCTTTCACGGCGGCGCAAACTGGTCCGGCGCGTCGTTCGATCCCTTGACCTCTTACCTCTACGTGAACATGAACGAGGACGGGGCCGTCGGCGCTATGACGCGGCAGCCGCCGGGCTCGCCCCTGCCTTACGTCCGCCAGGGCAGGTTCGAGGAGTACGCGTGGTTCCGCGACCAAAACAACTGGCCCTGCCAGCAACCGCCGTGGGGCACGCTGAGCGCCGTGGATTTGAACAAGGGCGAGATCGTCTGGCGGGTGCCGCTCGGAATCGTCGAGGAGCTTGAGGCGCGTGGGGTCCGTCGCACGGGCACGCAGAACCTGGGCGGCTCAATCGTCACGGCCGGCGGGCTGGTCTTCATCGCGGGGACGACAGACCACCGACTCAGGGCCTTCGACGCGAGGACCGGCGAAGAGCTGTGGCAGGCCGAACTCGAAGCCAACGGACACGCCACGCCCATGACCTACCGCGGGAGAAAGAGCGGGCGGCAGTACGTCGTCGTCGCGGCCGGGGGCGGCGGCTTCCTGAGGGCGTTGAGTAAAGTGCTCTCGGACACGCTCGTGGCCTACGCGCTGCCGCAGTAGTAGCCTCACGCTGGTGGGGCGGCATCCACGCCGTCCGCCGTCCGCGGAAAGTGTTAGAATGCGACGGAACTTTTGCGGCCGGAATTCTCTTTAGGCTTTGACCGTCAGCCCCTCACGGGGAACGTTCCCTTATCATGAAAAAATGCCCCGAGTGTAACCGAACTTACCCCGACGACACGCTCGCGTTCTGCCTCGTGGACGGCGCGATTCTCTCCGCGCCTTACGACCCTAGAGAGACCAGCCCTTATAAAAGGGAGCCGCCGCCGACGTTGGAAATGTCCAGCGCCGCCAGGACGGACGAAACCGCGCCCCCTTTCTCCTCGAAGCGCGGCGGCCGGCGCGTCCTGCTCGCCGCCCTCGCGGTGGCCCTCCTGCTGGCGACCGGGTTGATAATCGGCGCGAACTGGAAGACGTGGTTCGGCAACGACGGCCCGAGCGCGAAGGCGTCGGGTAACGCAAACACAGGCGACAGGACGACGCCCAAACCAACTCCCAGCGTCGCGCCCAGCGCCACGCCGAGTGCCACGCCGCAGAGCACGCCCTCGCCCTCGCCTAAGACCACCCCTACGCCCGCGAAGAGAATGGACATGAGAGGGACGTGGGCGGGCACGTTCGCCAACCGCGACGCGGTGCTCTACATCAACAGCCAGGACGGCGACTCGTTCAACGGCATACTGAGGACCAGCAAGGGGGCGATTATCGCCGTCAGCGGTAAGGTCAACTCGGAGACTCGGCGAATCACGATGCAGGAGAATAGCATCGTGGAGCAGGCCAAAGACGGGCCGCAGTGGATTCTGGGCGCGAACACCGGCTGGGTCTCGGCCGACGGGCAAAGGCTCAACGGGAGCGGCAAGGACACGGCCGGCCACGCCTACACGTTCAAGTTCACCAAAGACTGAGGCCGCCGCCCAAAGCCTTCGCGTCCCTTCGCCGCGAACGCGCCGCGCGGCGGGAGAATTTTTATGAAACGGTGTCCAACGTGCGGTCGGACTTACGCGGACGAATACCTGAGTTACTGCCTGGACGACGGGTCCGTCCTTTCCGCCCCTTACGAGCCGGAGCAGACTCAGCGCATTCACGCTCCCCGCGCGACCAACCTGGTGACGGAAGCTCTGCCCGCCGGACAGGCTACTCATGCGGCGCAACGAGGCGGCAAGCCCGTCCTCGCTTACGCCCTGATCGGGTTGCTGGCTCTGCTCGCGGGCGGCGCGTTCGTCGCGTGGCTTAAGTGGGACTCGGCCCCTTCGTCAACAACTAAGAGCGAGGCCCAGAGTAACGCCGCGAGTTCGGCCGGGGCGAACGCTTCTTTGGAAGAAGAGAAAGCGAGGCTCGAAAGAGAAAGGCAACAACTGGAGCTGGAAAAGGAGAGGCAGCGACTGGCCGAGGAGCGGCGGAAGTTGGAGGAGCAAAGGCGCGCGTCCTCGTCGTCAACCCCAGAGCAACCCCCGCCGCCGCCCGGCGGGAGTTGGTTCGTCTTCCTGGGTGCCTTCCCCAAGAGCGACTACGCCAGGGCCGAAGAGCGCTTGCAGTCCATGCGGGGGCAGGGTTACGACGCGAGGATAATCGACACGGACGAATATTCGAACCTCACGGGCGGGCTGTGGGCCGTCGTCCTGGGGCCTTACTCCAAGTCGTATGCGGAGACTCAGGCGGCCAGAGTGAAATCCGTTCGCCCGGACGCTTACGTCAAATCAGGCTGGTGATTATGCGGTTGAAAAACTCACGCTGTTCTCGCCTTCCGATTGCCGCCCTCGCGGCGGTCTTCTGCTTATCCTGTTCGCCCCAGGGCGTTCAGAATGAATCGCCGCTCGCCACGCTCGGGCCGAGTCCCGAGCAAAGTCGGCCGGACAAATTCACGGCCTCCGTTCCGCAAGGCCCGCCGCGCCCGGAGATTGTTTCGCGCCGCGAGTGGGGGGCGAAAGAGGCCGCGGGCGAGATGGAGCCGCACGCCCTGCGGCGCATAACCATTCATCACACGGCCTCGCCTCAGAAAGCGGGAGTGACTGTGGAAAAGAAGATGCGGAGTTTGCAGAGCTTTTCTCAGAGCAAGAGCCGGCTCGCGTCCGGCGCGAATAAACCCGCTTGGCCCGACGTTCCGTATCACTACTACATCGCCGCGGACGGCCGGATAGCCGAGGGGAGAGACCTTAAATACGTGGGCGACACCAACACGGATTACGACCCCGCCGGGCACGCCCTCGTCGTCCTCGAAGGCAACTTCGAGAAGGAGCAGCCATCTCCCGCGCAGGTGGAATCGCTGCGCGCCCTGGCGGCCTGGCTGTCTGCCGAATACGGCCTCCCCGCGTCGGAGATTAAAGGCCACAGCGATTACGCCTCGACCGCCTGTCCTGGAAAAAACTTGAAGAAGGCGCTGCCGACACTTCGTCAGGAAGTCGCCGGGGCGAGAGACGCCTCCGGGCAAAGGTGACGGGGTTGTGCTGTGGCCTGTGAGCTTCCGCGCGGGGAACTCACACTCGATCCGCGGAACGTTCCGCCCGCTCGAAGCGTAGAGCAGGACAGTACCATTAACTTGAAAGGCTGACTCCGTTGATGAAACGATTTCTCGCGCAACGCCTTCTGCTTCTCTTCGCCCTGCTCGCCCTGCCGGCCGGGCAGGTTCTGGCACAGGCCAAGCCCGGCGAGCAGTCGCCCGAAGAACTCTCGCGCACTCTGACGGCGCTGGACGCCGCGGTCTTCGACAGCTTCAACCGGTGCGACCTCGAAAAGTTCGCGAGCTTCTTCGCGGACGACCTTGAGTTCTACCACGACAAGGGCGGTCTGACGCGCACGCGCCAGAGCTTGGTCGAGAGCATCAAAAACAACATCTGCGGCAAGGTGCGCAGGGAAGTGGTCGCGGAGTCTCTCGAAGCGCACCCCATCCCGGGCTTCGGCGGGGTCCAGATGGGCACGCACCGCTTCTACGAGTTGAACGCGCCGAAGGGCAGCGGGCCAGTGGGCGTGGCGAGGTTCGTGCACCTCTGGCAGCAGAAGGACGGCGCGTGGAAGATAACGCGCGTGATCAGCTACGACCACGGCCCCGCGCCGAAGTAGGGAAGCCTGAAACGCATGAACGGACAGGAGAGGAAAGAGATCAGACCGGGGCTCGTGGTCGACATAGTGCTCAAGCAGGATCAGCGCACGGGGAGGCTGACGCGCGGCACTGTGAAGGACGTGCTGACGAAATCCGCTCACCACCCGCACGGCATCAAGGTTCGGTTGGAGACCGGCGAGGTGGGCAGGGTCAAGGAGATTATAGAGGAAGGCTGAGAGCGCGCTCCCGACTCAAAACTCAACCCCTTTGCGTGAGGATAATTTCTCGCAAAGGGGTTGAGTCAATTCTTAGCTTGAGTTTGAGCTGACTCCCGAATCAGTGGAAAGGCCCCCAGACGTATTCGCCGTTCTTGTTGATGTAGCCCACGCCCCGCTCCTTGCTGCTGACCCAGGCCATGCCCTCCGCGAAGTCGCGCGCGGCGTCGAACTGCGGCGCGACGACCATGCGCCCCTGTGTGTCTATGTAGCCGTAGCCTTTGCCGCGGACCTCGACGGCGGCCAGCCCTTCGGAGAAGTCCTGGGCGAACTCGTACTGCGGCTTGATGACCAGCCTGCCCGTCTTGTTAATGTAGCCGCTCTGGCCTTTAAACTCGACGCGCGCCATGCCGTCGGAAAACGGGCGCGCGCGGTAGAACTGTAGCCGTATGACCATGCGGCCCGTCCTGTCTATGTAACCCGCCTGGCCGTTCAGGCGCACGGCCGCCAGCCCCTCGGAGAAGTTAGAGTCGTCCGAAAGGTCATACTTGTCGGGGCCTATGACGAACTTACCCGTCTTGTCTATGAAGCCCGCCTTGTCGTCGCGCGTCTTCACCCACGCCAGCCCCTCCGAGAAGTCGCCCGCGTAACTGAAGCGCGCCTCTATGACCGTCCGGCCCTCTTTGTCTATGTAGCCGTACCCCGTGTCGAGGGCGACGGCCGCCAGACCTTCGGAGAAGCGCGGCACGTCCGACTGCTCGCGCAGAGTGATGACGAACTTACCGGTCTTGTCTATGAAGCCGCGCGGCCCGTCGAGCCACATCTTCTCCTCGGCCCACGCCAGCCCCTCGTAAAAGTCCGAAACCCTCTCGAACCGCGGCTGGATGACCAAGCGGCCCGCGGTGTTCATGTAGCCGTACCTGGTCGGGGCGACTATGTCCCCCGAGCGCACGGAGACTTTCGCCATGCCGTCGGAGAACTCCTCTATCTCGCCCTCCAACTGCGGCTCGATGACGACTCGCGCCTCCGAGTCAATGAAGACTTTCTGATTGTCCAGCCACGCGCCGAACAGCCTGCCCGCGCTCCCGGCTTCGCCCGACGGCCGGTACACTACGCGCGCCCGCGCGGCCGCGGCGTCGCGCCGGACTTCGTTGATGGCCTCCGCGGCGCGCTTGAGCGTCGTGACCTGTGGCCGCAGTTGCTCCAACTCCCCTCTCTCAATTTTCAGCTCGGTCGCGGCCAACTCCATCAGCGAGTAAGCCTCGCGCGAGACGGGGCACCTGTAAAGGTAGAGGTTCGCGAGCAGCAGGCCGAGGGCGGAGCGGTGGTTGCCGCCGTCCAGTTCGCCGTAAAAGACTTCTGGGTGGTCTGGGTGGTGGCGGTCCATCAGGCACGGGGCGGCGAGTTCGACCGCCTTGCGTATCGCCGCCTCCACCTTCGGGTCCGGCGACTCCTCGGGCGGGGCTTCTTCGACGTTGAGGTCGTAAGAAATCTTGATGTCGTTGCAGGAGTCCTGCTGCGAGCTGACGCCCAAGTCCCATTCGAGCAGGTCCGGGCTGCTGATGAGGACGTGCTTAGCGTCTTTCCAGGCGGCCTCAATCTTGAGCCGCCCGCGCAGCGTCACAAGGTGGCACACTTCGTCGCCATCGGGCAGGAGCGTCGTGGGCGGCGTCCGCATCATGGCGGCCGTGTAAGTGATGGACGTGCATTCGCGGTGGTAAAGCTCGACCGCGAGCGAGCCGTCGGGCGACGGCACGCGCTTGACGGGCGTGTTGCGGCACTGCGCCGAAGCCGAGCCGTAGAACCCGGCCGCCGCCAGACAAAGAATCAAAACTCTCGCCATTTTCATCATGAGGACAACCTTCAGCGGGCTCCCGAACCCTACTTTGAAGATAGCATCAAAGGGAGAGATTATTCAGCAATTAAATTGAGACGCCCGCGTGCGGCGGGGCCGCGGCCCGCACTCATACGCGCGGCACGTCCGGCCGGATTTCAGCGTCTCTGCGCGCCAGACGCTCGACCTCGAACTGGCCCAGTGCCGGAAATTAATTCGGCGCGTCGTGGCAATTGGGGTGCGGACTCGGTATAATCCCCGCGTCCCCTGTTTTCCCCCGTCACCGCTCCCCGTCGGTCTAAGCCGGACAACTACGCCTATGCCCATCAAAACCCCGCCGGAGGGGTTACCCGACAACACAAACGCCACGGACTTGCTCAACGATTTGCAGGGCCCGGAGCTTGCTCCCTACTGGCTTTCGGCCATCATCGAATCCGCGGACGACGCCATCATCAGCAAGACGCTCGAAGGCGTCATCACGAGCTGGAACAAGGGGGCCGAGCGCATCTTCGGCTACACGGCCCGCGAGGTCGTGGGTAAGCCCATCGCCATCCTGATACCCGAGGACCATCAGGACGAAGAGCCCGCCATCCTCGCGCGCCTGCGCGCGGGCGAACGCATACAGCACTACGAGACCGTCAGAGTGCGCAAGGACGGCTCGCTCGTCGACATCTCGCTCACGGTCTCGCCCATCAGGGACCGGGAGGGCCGCGTGATAGGGGCCTCGAAGATCGCGCGCGACATCAGCGAGGGGCGGCACGCGGAGGCCAGGCTGCGCGAGCAGGCAGAGGTCATCAGGCAGGCTTACGACGCGATTTTCCTGCGCGACTCCTCGAACGCCATCACGCTCTGGAACCGCGGCGCGGTGCGAATCTACGGCTACACGCAGGGCGAGGCCATCGGGCGCTCGCCGCACGAGCTGCTCAAGACCGTGTCGCCCGTCCCGCTCGAAGAGATTTACGAGAGCCTGCGGCGCGACGGCTACTGGGAGGGCGAACTCAAACACACGCGCAAGGACGGCGTGCAGATCATCGTCGAGACGCGCTGGGCGACCGTGCTCGACGAGCGGGGCAATGTCGCGTCCATCCTCGAAATCACGCGCGACGTGACCGAGCGCAAGCGGGCCGAGGACGGGCTGCTGCAAATGGCGGCCATCGTCGAGAACTCGGACGACGCCATCATCAGTAAAGACCTGGACGGCCGTATCCTCAGTTGGAACCCGGGGGCCGAGCGGCTCTACGGCTACACCGCGGCCGAAGCCGTCGGCCAGCCCGTCACGATGCTCATCCCGCACGACATGCCCGACGAGGAGACCCGGATTCTGGCGCAGATCAGGCGCGGCGAGCGCGTCGACCATTACGAGACCGTGCGCCGTCGCAAGGATGGGGCGCTCCTTAGCGTGTCGCTCACCGTCTCGCCCATCAAGGACGCGTCGGGGCGCGTCATCGGCGCGTCGAAGATCGCGCGCGACATCACCGCGCGCAAGCGCGCCGAGGCGGAGCTGCGCGAGCAGGCCGAGATCATCGAGACGGTCAACCGCCTCGGGCAGACGCTCGC
>Ga0196962_10000057_pt1 | contig 90514 bp, 82 predicted proteins | sample S3v_20metaG_FD_183186 | JGI IMG/M metagenome (GOLD analysis project Ga0196962, IMG submission 183186) | Soil microbial communities from Anza Borrego desert, Southern California, United States - S3+v_20 | ecosystem: Environmental > Terrestrial > Soil > Desert | place: USA: California | collected...
GAGCCGCCTCCGGCTCGGCCGGCACCGGCATCGGCTGGGGGACGTAGATGATCTGCGGCGGAGGAGCGGGGGCCGGCGGCGGCGCCGGGCGCGCTGGTCCCGGCGCCGGCACCGGCACGATCCGAAGCGGCGCTTCCTGAGGCACGTAGAGCGGCGGCGGCGGCGCCGGCACGCCGGTCGCGTCGGCCGCCCGCACCCGAACTTCGGGCGACGAGGAAGGCGAGCGCCGCCGGGCGTCGAGAACGGTGAACAGGATCAGTCCGGCGACGACCGCTCCGATGCCGATCGCCCAGCCCGGCGCACCGGCGCGGGGCAGCGCGACCACCGGCCTGACGTCGGCCTCGCCGGGCCCGAGCGGGACAGCCCGCGGATCGACGGGAGGATGGCCCGAGGCCATCAGCGGGCGGTCCGCGGTCGGACGCGGGTGGCTCGGGCGACCTGATCGTCGATCCGGAAGACCAGCCGGGGCACGACGCTGTCGATGACGAACAGGTCGTCGCGCATCATGCCGTTGACCAGCGCCTCCTGCCCCTGCGCATCGACCGCATAGACTGCGGGCAGCGCGCGGTCGCGCGGCCATTCGATATAGGTGTGGACGCCGTCGTCGCTGATCCCGGTGGGACGCAGAGCGCGGTCGCCGCTGACCCGGTAGCGCCCGGCGTCGGCCGCGTCGGGCGGTGCCTCGCCGCCCTCCCCGGAGGGCGGCTCGGGGCTCGGATAGCGGAAGCGCACCGTATAGGCCATTTCCGCCGACGGGCCGTAGAGCGGCGCAAGCTCGAACAGATAGACCCGCGCGTCGGTGACCACGGTGAGGTTGGTCGGCACCGCCTGGAGGGCCTTGACGAACAGATAGTCGCCGCGCCGGTTCGGAGTGACCTGCCAGGCGCCGCTGTCGCCGACGGCGACATTCTCGATCCGCTCGTCGGCGCCGAGCTCGACGGTCACCTGGTAGCCGGGGGCGGCCTGAAGAAGAACCACCTGGTCGGCGTCGTAATCGACGCTCTGGACGCGCGGATCGCCGGCGCCCGGTTGCGGCTGCACCTGCGCCGCCGCGGGTGCCGCGGCGAGAGCGAGGGCGGCGGCGATCAAGGCCCGCCTCACAAGGTGATCTCCACGCCGTTGACGATCCGCGGCGGCGGCTCCGTCGGGGCCGCGGGGGCGCCCGGCGCCGCCTCCCCGGGAACCGGGGCCACCGCGACCGGCGGCCGCCCGCCCGCCGGCGGGCGCCCCGGCGCCAACTCGACCGGCAGCGCCTCCGCATCGCGCCGATAGCGCAGCACCTCGAAGCCGAGCGGGTTGAGGAAACGGTCCTCGAGCCGCATCGGCTCGCCCGAATAGCGGTAGCGGATCATCGCCACCCAGGCGTTGGCCGGCTGCACCTGTCCGCCCGAGTCGCGCCGGCGCGTCTCGAAGCGGACCATGGCGACGTTGCGGGCGACCGGCGACACACTCTTGACCCGGGTCTCGACGATGGTCGAGCGCGGATAGCGGGCGAGCGGGCTGTCCGGGTTGGAGCCCTGCATGTCGGCGATATAGGTAGAGCGCGCGCTCTCCGCCGACCACAAGGCGACGCGGCGGTAATTGGCCTGAAGAGCGTCGATGTCGAAGCTCTCGCGGGCGATCACATACTGAACCAGGAAGGACTGGGTGAGCGCCGAATCGCCGGAGATGCGCTGCGGATCGAGCGGCTGCAGGGCCTGGACGAAGCCGGTATGGCGGTCGACGAGCAAGGTATAGGGCTCGACGGTCTTGAGCGGCATCAGCACGATCAGCGCAAGCGCCTCGAGGACGGCGGTCGCCGAGGCAGCGGCGGCCACCATCCACGCATTCTTGCGCGACGCGCGCAGCGCCTCCTGGCGGTCGTTCGCCCAGCTCTCGGCCTCGCGGTAATAAGCGTCGAGCGCCTCGCGCGATTGCTTGTTCATCGGCCGCGGTCCCTGCGTCCGGCGCTCGCCGAGACCCGGCCGCGAGTTCGGCGCCGAAAGCTCTGGCCGAGCGGAGGCGGGGGAGGGGCGAGCGGCAGGTCACGACTCGGCGTGTGGCGCGGCGCCGCCCGACCGGAGGCGGCGTCGGCGACGGGAAGGCCGGCGCGGCTGCTCTCGCGCCGCTGGCTCGCCGCGACGGCGTCGGCGACCGCGGCCGCCCGGCGGTGGTCCGCCGTCGCCTCGCCCGCCTCGACGAGCGCGGCTCCGACCCGGGTCTCGCGTTCCCGCCGCTCGCCGCCGACGACGGCCGGCACCATCCTTGCCAGCGACGGCAGCCGGAAGCCCAGCGCGACCCGCGCCGAAGCGTACAATATGGCGAGCAGAGCGAGCGCGAAGACGAGGGTGATGACCAGCAGCTCGACGGGCGCCGCCGGAACGGGAAGGCCGGCGGCGCGGCGGGCGAGCAGATCGGCGAGCCGCGGCTCGAGCAGCGCCAGCTCCACCGCGAGCGCGATGGCGGTGCCGAGCGCACCCAGCGCGGCGCCCGCCAGCACCCTCAGCCAGCCTTCGAAGAGGCCGCGCGTGCCGTCGAAAAGCAGAAAGGCGATGAAGAAGGGGCCGAGCGCCAGCAGCAGGCCCGCGATCAGCCTCACCGAGCCGAAAGCGGCGATCGTTCCGGTGAGGAAGAAGACCCGGGCGCTGCCCAGGGCGAAGGAATCGAAACCGGGAAAGGCCGGCGGCACCACTCCGGCGGCGACCCGGTCGGCGGTCGATCCGACCGGAATTTCCGCCGTCCCGACGCCGACGACCGCGAGCGCGACGAGCGAACCGTCGGCCAGCTGCAGCCGTGCGACGAGCCCGCCGTCGGTGCCGGGGAGTCCGGCCGGGCCGCCGATTTCCGACGCGAGCTGGGCAGGGCCGTTGAGCGCGACGTCGTAGAAGAGCGCCCGGTAGGCGGGCCAGCCGGTCGCCAAAGCGAGCACCAGCCCGATCTTGACCAGCGCGAGCACCCCGTCGCGCATCACCGGCATCTGGCCGAACAGCATGCGATAGCCGAATAGGGCGACGAACAGGGTAAGCAGGCCGGTGAGGATTAGCGAGAAGGTCGATCCCGGCGCGGCAAGGGCCTGGTAGCCCTGGGCACCGATCGTCTGCGCCTGGCAGTCGATGAAGTGGATCATTCCGCCGAGAAACCCTGCGGGCGGAGCGAGGGCGGGGCAGACCATCACGCGACCTCCAGCAGTCGCGGAATCCAGTCGGCCGGATCGTCGCCGCTGGTCAGCCGGATCTCGTCGAGCAGGCGCACGGTGCGCTCCCGTCCGGAAAGGATCGTCAGAAGTTCGCGCTCCCCGGTCAGGTCGAGCCGAGCGACCACGCTCTCGGCGCCGTGCTTGACGAGGAAGCAATGGGCGTCGTCCGGGAGCGTCCGGACCAGATCATATTCGTGCTCGGTGAGCCCGAAGCCGTCGACATAATCGGCGGCGCGCGCCTTGGGGTTGGCCATGAAGATCTGGGTCGCGGCCTGCTCGATGATCGCGCTCGCGATCCGGCTCTCGAGCGCGTCCTGGGCGCTCTGGGTGGCGAATCCGACAATGCCGTTCCTCTTTCGGATCGTCTTCTCCCAATCCTTGATCCGACGGACGAAGACGTCGTCGTCCAGCGCCTTCCAGCCTTCGTCGACGACGATGATCGCCGCAGTGCCGTCGAGCCGCTCCTCGACCCGGTGGAACAGATACATCATCGCCGGAGTCCGAAGCGTCGGATCGTCGAGTATCTGGGTCATGTCGAAGCCGACCGTCTCGGCCTTGAGGTCGGTCAGGTCGCGCGGATTGTCGAACAGCCAGCCATGCTCGCCCTCGCCCCACCAGGGCCGCAGCCTCGCCCATAAATCCTTCCCATGCGGGCGATGACCGCCGCGGAAGAGCTCGGCGAGGTGGCGAAGCCGGCGATGTTCGACAGGCTGGGAGAAGTTGGCGTCCACAGCGTCCTTGATCCGCGCGGTTTCGTCGATGTCGGCGTCGCCGGCGAGCAGGGCCAGCCATTCGATCAGGAATTGCCGGTTGATGGGATTGTCGTCCAGCTGAAGCGGATTGAGCCCGGAGGGAGTCCCCGGCCGAAGCAGATCGTAGCGTCCGCCGATCGCCCTGATGAACAGCTCGGCGCCCCGATCCTTGTCGAAGAAGATGATCCTGGGCCTGAACTTGCGCGCCTGGGCGAGCAGGAAGTTGAGGACCACGGTCTTGCCCGAGCCCGACGGGCCGATGACGGTGAAATTGCCGAGGTCGCCCTGGTGGAAGTTGAAATAATAAGGGCCTGCGGCGGTGGTCTCGAGCAAGGTCACCGCCTCGCCCCACAAATTGCCCTCGGACCGGCCCAGCGGAAAATTGTGGCCGCTGGCCAGCCCGGCGAAATTGCCGGTCGAAACCAGCCCGCGCCGGGCGATATATTTGAAGTTGCCGGGGAATTGGGCCCAGAAAGCCGGCTCGAGCGCGATCTCCTCGCGAACGGCGATGATTCCCAGATCGGCCAGCGCGGCCTGGGCTTCGGCCACCCCCTCGTCGACTCCGGCCGGAGTTTCGGCGCGGATCGCGATCGTCATGTGATGCTCGCCGAAGCCGGCCCGGCCGGCCGCCACCTCGTCCTTGGCGCCGAGGAGGTCGGCGCGAAGGCTGACCGCCTCGTCCTCGGCGGAGCGCATGCGCCGGATGGCAAGGTTCATCCGCGACAGCGCCGCCTGGCGCTCGACGAAGCCGAAGGACTGGGACACGACGAGCTCGAAGGGGAGCCGGAGCAGCTCGTCGAGCATGCCCGGAGCGGTCTGGCCGGGATAGTCCTTGATCGAGACGATGCCGAGGAAGCTGCGCGGCGACGGCCCGGCGGGGCCGAGCTCGACCGTCTCCTGGCCGAAACTCACCCGGCGATAGGGGAGATAGGCGCCGAGGTCCTGCATCGGCAGAAGCACCGGCCGCATCTCGGCGTTGTAGAGCGCGGCCAGGAACTCGAGCGGCTCCGAGCAAGGCCCCTGCGCCGTCTGGTAGACGCCGAGCAGGCGGGGCTCGTAGCTGCCGAGCGCCGCCAGGAGCGCGTCACGCGCCGCATCGAGCTGGCGCAGCTCGTAGGGCGATCCGGCATCGCCGGCGGGCTCGCCGCCCCCGAGCATCGCCCGCAGCCTGTCGACGCCGCCGATCCGCCCCTGCAGGGGGCGTCGAACCAGGGTAAGGAAGAGGTCGTTGACGTAGAGGCGCTTGGCGGCGAGGCGCCCGCGCCAGGCTGAATCCAGCCGCCGCGAGAAATCGTCGCGATGGCTTGCGGCAAGCTCGACGTCGATTCGGCGCCGGATGATATGGTGGTAGAGCGCGAAGCGCGACGAGCCGATCGACTGCAGCATCGCATCGCGCAGGCGCTTGCGGTAGTTGATCTCGTCGGTGTCCGCCGTCTCGAAGAGCAGGCCGCGCAGGTGGATGACCTGCATCAGCATGCCGTCGCGAGTCTCGATCGTATGGTCGTCGACGTGGCGCGCATAAGGCAGGTGCTGACCGGCCGCCTTTTCGCGGGCGACGGCCCGCTTGTCGCGGGTCAGGGGCGATAGGAGTTGCATCGCCAGATCGCATGGTTGCGGATGCGCGGACAGCGTCCGACCCGGGTCAGCCAGAGGTCGAAGAAACGCGGTTCGCGCAGGCACAGGAGGACGCCGGCGAAATGCACGACGAGGGCGGCCGCCAGCGCCCAGACCGACCGGAAGATCAGGAACAGCTCGGTGGCGATCACCGCGTTAGCGATGAAATAGCTGTAGGTCACCCCGGCGAACATCTGAGGCCGAGTCAGGGCCACGAACAAGGTGTCGCGATCGAGCCGGTCCACGACTCAGTTGCCGAGGCTGGCGGTCGACTGGATCCCAGCGACGATCGAAGCCGCGCCGAACAGGATGAAGCAGCCGAGGATGACCGTCGCCCCATAGCGCCAGTTGATGCGGCCGGTGAGCATCAGCAGCCCGACCGTGGCGACGGCAATGACCGCGACCACCGTCGCGATCGTGCCGAGCAGGGTCCCTTCCAGCCAGCGGACCGCCGCGACGAGGACGCCCGAACCGGCCGGGTCGGCGAGCGTGTCCTGCGCGGTGGCGGCGCTCGAGCAGATCGCGGCGGAGGCGGCCGAGAGCCACGCCGCGCTGCGTATCTTGTTGCCGGACACCAATTTTTTGCGTTGCGTCATCGCGATTCGCCCCTCGGCCGATAGTGCCCCGTCGAGCCCCGGTTGCCAATAGGGGCATTGTGCCGGGCCGCCAAGGGCGTGCCCCCGGGATAAGCCTGGCAGAAACTCACATAATTATGCATATATATGCATATAAATTTGCTTGAAGGTGATTAGAAGTGAGTGACCTACTCAGCATATCCGACCTTGGGCGCGAGGACATGGCGGAGCTGCTTGCCTTGGCGGAGCGGCGCGACGTCGGCCATCCGCTCGCCGGGGAGGGCGTGGCGCTTTTCTTCCAGAAGCCGTCGGCGCGCACCCGCAACTCGCTGGAGATGGCCGTGGTCCAGCTCGGCGGCCATCCCGTCTACATCGGGCCGGACGAGGTCGGACTCGGCGAGCGCGAGAGTGCCGCCGACCTCGCCCGCACCCTGGCCTGCTATTATCGCGTGATTGGCGCCCGCGTCGTCCGCCATGCCGACCTCGAAGCGATGGCGGAAGCGACCGCGAGGCCGGTGCTCAACCTCCTCTCGGATTCGGACCATCCGCTTCAGGCGCTGGCCGACATGCTGACCGTCAGGCAATTGCTCGGCGGGCTCGAGGGCGCGCGTATCGCCTATGTCGGCGACGCCAACAACGTCTGCCGGTCGCTGGCCCAGGCCTGCGCGCTGGTCGGAGCCGAGCTGAGTATCGCCAGTCCCGAAGGCTTCGGGCTGACCGCGCCGCCGAGCGGCGTTCGCCAGGTCGCCGACCCGGTCGAAGCGGTCGCCGGCGCAGCGATCGTCTATACCGACGTGTGGGTGTCGATGGGCCAGGACGAGGAGAGCGAATCGCGCCGCCGGGCCCTCGCGCCCTATCGGGTCGACGCGGCGCTGATGGCGAAGAGCGACGGCGCCTGGTTCCTTCACTGCCTGCCGGCGAGGCGCGGCGAGGAGGTGACCGGGGAGGTGATCGACGGCCCCCGCTCCGCGGTCTGGCGCCAGGCCGAGAACCGGATGCACTCCGCCCGAGCCGCGCTCGCCTGGATGACCGGGCGATGAGCACGGCGCGCGCCGGCCGGCTCCACGCGCTCGCCGCCCTGCTGCGCGGCGGCGCCCTCGCCAGCCAGGAGGAGGCGACCGAGCGGCTGCGCGCGCTCGGCTTCCGGACCACCCAGGCCACGATATCGCGCGATCTCGAGCGACTGGGCGCGGTCAAGGTCAGGCGCGGCGGAGTCCTCCGCTATGCCCTGCCCGAGCAGATCGGCGCCGCCGACTGGAGCGGCACCAGGCTGGAGCGGGTCCTCGGCGAGTGGGCGCTGTCGGTCGAGGCGGCCGGCCAGCTGCTCGTGATCAGGACCGCCCCGGGATCGGCGCACCTCGTCGCCGCCGCGGTCGATCATGCCCAATGGCCCGAGATCGCCGGCACCATCGCGGGCGACGACACCTTGTTCGTCGCCGCGCGCGACGGAGTCACCGTCCACGTCCTGCTCACCCGCTTCGAGCGAATGATGGGCCGCGAGAAAATCGCTTATGTCTGAGCGGCCGCGCTCGAAGCAGTCGCGAGTAACGGCGACGGAAGGCGACACGAGCCGCAACTGACCTGGGATCATGCCGACTTCCCTACGCCTCTGCCCGGCCAGTGCTCCTCCGCCGCCCCTGCGCGTTCACGCAAATGCATTTTCCTTCGACAGGTGAGCCTCACTGCGTTACCGCTACCAAAAAAGCGGCGAATCGCTGCCGACACAGGAGAGATGGATGACCGAGGCGAGCCCGGCGCGGGCGAACATGGGTTATATCGGCGCCATCGTAGCCGTCGCGACGATCGGCGGCTTCCTGTTCGGCTATGACAGCGGCGCCGTGAACGGCACCCAGGACGGCCTTCGGGAGGCCTTCTCGCTCGGCGAGGGCGGCTTGGGATTCACCGTCGGCTCGCTGCTCATCGGCTGCTTCATCGGCGCCTTCCTCGCCGGCCGGCTCGCCGACCTGATGGGCCGTCGGAACGTCATGATGCTCGCCGCGATCCTGTTCCTGGTGGGCGCGCTCGTCCAGGGCTTCGCAGGTTCGCAGATCGTCTTCGTGATAGCCCGAATTCTGGGCGGCATGGCGGTCGGCGCGGCCAGCGTGCTCTCGCCCGCCTACATCTCGGAAGTGGCGCCCGCGAGCATCCGCGGCCGGCTCACCACCGTCCAGCAGATCATGATCATCACCGGTCTCACGGCCGCCTTCGTCGTCAACTACTTTCTCGCGGCTTCGGCCGGCGAATCCACCGCCGGTTACTGGCTCGGGCTCGACGCCTGGCGGTGGATGTACCTGATGCAGGCGCTGCCGGCCGCGGTGTTCCTGGTCGCGCTGCTGTTCATCCCGGAGAGCCCCCGCTACCTCGTCTCCAAGGGCCGCGACGAGAAGGCGCACAGCGTCCTCACCAGCCTGTTCGGAAGCAACGTCGCCGGCGCCAAGCTCCAGGAAATACGCGACAGCTTCAGCGCCGACCATCGGCCGCGGCTGAGCGACATCAAGGCGCCCGGCGGCGGCATCCGCCCGATCGTCTGGACCGGAATCATGCTTGCCGTCTTCCAGCAGCTGGTCGGGATAAACGTCATCTTCTATTATGGCGCGACGCTGTGGCAGCTCGCCGGCTTCACCGAAGACCAGTCGCTGCAGATCAACATCGTCTCGGGCGCCGTCTCGATCGCCGCCTGCTTCATCACCATCGCGGTGATCGACAGGATCGGCCGGAAGCCGCTGCTTCTGATCGGATCGGCCGGCATGGCCGCAACCCTGTTCGCGATGGTCTATGCTTTCGCCAACGGCACGCTCGACGCGGAGGGCAACCTTCAGCTGTCAAATGAACTCGGCACGCTGGCGCTGGTCGCCGCCAATCTCTACGTGATCTTCTTCAACGTCAGCTGGGGCCCGGTCATGTGGGTGATGCTCGGCGAAATGTTCCCGAACCAGATCCGGGGCTCCGCTCTGGCGGTCGCGGGTTTCGCCCAGTGGTTCTCCAACTATCTCATTGCCCAGACCTTCCCGATCATGTCGAACTGGAGCCTTGCCGGGAGCTACACCTTCTATGCCGTCTCGGCGGTGATCAGCTTCTTCCTCGTCCAGCGGTTCGTCCGCGAAACCAAGGGCAAGGAGCTGGAGGAAATGCCGGGATAACTCTAGTCTTCCCGTGCCCGAGGCGAGGGGTGGGGTAGGAGAATCTTTCCGATGACCCGCACGCCTGCCCGCCCGTTCCGTTCGCGCCAATGGTTCGACGCGCCCGGCCGCAGCGACATGAGCGCGCTCTATCTCGAGCGCTTCATGAATTACGGCATCACCCCGGCCGAGCTGAGGTGCGGCAAGCCGATTGTCGGGATCGCCCAGTCCGGCTCCGACCTCGCGCCCTGCAACCGGATTCACCTCGAGCTGGTCCATCGCGTCCGTGCCGGCATTCGCGACTCGGGCGGGGTCCCGATGGAATTCCCGGTCCACCCGATCTTCGAAAATTGCCGCCGCCCGACTGCCGCACTCGACCGCAACCTGATGTATCTGGGGCTGGTCGAGATACTGAACGGCTATCCAATCGACGCCGTCGTCCTGACCACCGGCTGCGACAAGACCACGCCGGCGAGCATCATGGCGGCCTCCACGGTCGACCTGCCGGCGATCACGCTCTCGGGCGGACCGATGCTTGACGGCTGGCACGACGGCGAGCTCGCCGGCTCCGGCACCGTCATCTGGCGCAGCCGCCGCAAGCTCGCCGCCGGCGAGATCGACGAGGAGGAGTTCCTCCGCCGCGCCGCCGACAGCGCGCCCTCCGCAGGCCATTGCAACACGATGGGGACGGCCTCGACGATGAACGCCGTCGCCGAAGCGCTCGGCATGTGCCTGCCAGGCAATGCCGCCATCCCCGCACCTTACCGGGAGCGGGGGCAGATGGCCTACGAGACCGGCCGGCGCATCGTCGACATGGCCTATGAGGATTTGCGTCCCTCGAAGATCCTGACTCGCGAGGCCTTCCTCAACGCGATTCGCCTCGTCACGGCGATCGGCGGCTCCAGCAACGCGCAGCCGCATATCGTGGCGATGGCCCGGCACGCCGGAATCGAGATCCGCCCCGAGGACTGGATGGTCCATGGCTACGACCTCCCCCTGCTGGTCGACATGCAGCCGGCGGGCCGGTTCCTCAGCGAACGGTTCCACCGCGCCGGCGGAGTCCCGGCGGTGATCTCGGAGCTGATCCGGGCGGGCCGGTTCGACGGCGGGGCCATCACCGTCACAGGCCATACGCAGGTGGAGAACGTCGCCGGCCGTGAAGCGAGCGACCGGGATGTGATCTATCCGTTCGAGGCGCCGCTCAGGGAGCGCGCCGGCTTCCTGGTGCTGAAGGGCAACCTGTTCGATTTCGCGATCATGAAGACCAGCGTCATCTCGCAGGGATTCCGCGAGCGCTATCTCGGCGTCCCCGGCCGCGAAGGGGTGTTCGAAGGCCGCGCGATCGTCTTCGACGGCTCGGACGACTATCACGACCGCATCAACGATCCGGCCCTCGATATCGATGAGGACTGCATCCTCGTCATTCGTGGCGCCGGGCCGCTTGGCTGGCCAGGTTCGGCGGAGGTCGTCAACATGCAGCCGCCCGACCACCTGCTGAAGCGCGGCGTAATGAACCTGCCGACGATCGGCGACGGCCGCCAGTCAGGGACGTCCGACAGCCCCTCCATCCTGAACGCGTCGCCCGAAAGCTCTGCCGGCGGAGGCCTGTCCTGGCTTCGAACCGGCGACGTCATCCGAATCGACCTGAATGAAGGGAGATGCGACGCGCTGGTGGACGAGGCCGAGATCGCCCGCCGCAAGGCCGAGCCGCCACCCCCCGTGCCGGAAAGCAACACGCCATGGGAGGAGCTGTACCGCGAGAAAACGGGCCAGCTCGCCGAGGGCGGGGTGCTGGAGATGGCCGTCAGATATCGCGGCACTTCGAACAAGGTGCCGCGGCACAACCACTGAATCGCGGGCTCGCAGCAGGCCCGGTACGAGGTCCGTCTATTCGATCGGCACCTCGAACGGACCCACGGGCAGCGGCGCCTCGTCGTAGAGGTTGGTGACGGGGCTGTCGGCCCAGGCGTAGCGGACGCGGGTGGCCGGCCGGCCGTCGTCGGCGATCCGGACGATCGTGCCCGCCGCGGTCGCATCGGCGAAGCGGCAGCTTTCCTGCGCCTCGGCGCAAAGCTCGAAGGCGAGCGCCCGCTCGCCGCTCCAGGTGCGGAGGCTCCCCGTCACTCCGGCGAACTCGAGCACGACGCCTTCACCGGAACGGCGGGCGCGGAGGATTTCAGGGCCGGAGCCCGGCTCGGCGGCGCCATAAGCCAGCGCCCGGGCGGCTCGGGCGAGGCGGCGGCCGACCTCCTGCTTGTTTGGCGGGTGGATGTCCGTGCGCTCGCCCAGATCCATCGCGACGACAAGGGCGGCATTGGGATCGCGGTCGGCGCCGAGCCGCTGCTGTTCGCGAAGCTCCGCCCAGCCGCTGGCGACAGGAGTGGTGGCGAAAGAGCCGAAATTGGCGAGGCTCACGATCAGGAAGGGAAGGCGCGGCGCATCGAACTGGTCTCGCCACGCCGCCATGAAAGCGGCAAGCCGGCCGGCATAGCCGGGCACTCCGACGTCGCTCTCCCCCTGGTACCAGGCCACGCCCCTAAGGCCGAAATCGCGCAGCGGGGCGATCATGCCATTGTAGATCGTGGCGACGCCGGCATGGCTGTCCCACGGCGCTCGCGGCGGCGTCCCGACGCTCGGGTCGACCACGGAATATTCCCAGCCTTCCCCGAGCGGCTTCGGAGTGCCGTCGGAGAGCGTCAGGCGCAACCGCTCGGCCGGACCCTGGAACCCGCCAAAGCCCCAGCTGTCGCCGATATTGACGAGGATCTCGTTTTCGCCGGCACGAAGCAGGCCCGGCGGGAGCCGGTACTCGCGGGCCAGCGCCCAGCCGAACGAGCTGCCGACGCCGACCCCGTTGACGAAGGTCTGGTCCAGATCGTCGATAACGCCGAGCGACAGCGTCGCGCCGCCCGACGCTTCGGCCTCGGTGAGCACGACCTTGCGTCGCACCCACACCGAGCCGTTGAAATCGGCGAATGCCGGATCGCCCCATTGCTCCCAGGGGCTGATCGACGGCACTGGCCGCCACGCTAGCCGCGAACTGTCGCGCCACGGCTCGGCGCCTGCCGAATCGCCGGTCCGCTCGCGCCACCAGCGCCCCCACGCCTCGCCGAAGCGGCGGGCGGCGGCAACCGGGTCGCGGCGGTGCAACGCGAGCAATTCCGCGTCCTCGACGTCGCCGACCGCGCGAACCGCCGCCTCGCTCATCCAGGGCCGGATACGGGTCCCTCCCCAGCTCGCGTCGATCGCGCCGATCGGCACGTCCTGACTCTGCCGGAGGTCGCGGACCATGAACCAGCAGGCGGCGGAGAAGTCGCGGATCGTCTCCGGCGAGACCGTCTGCCAGCGGACCTCCGTCGGCAGCGAGACTTCGGGGGCAATGGCGGTGCGCTGCGGGACCGTCAGGATCCGCACCAGCCCGTCTTGCGCATTCTGGGCTTCGTTGCCTCCGTTCAGCGCCTGGCTGACGGGCCATTCCATGTTCGACTGCCCAGAGCAGAGCCAGACGTCGCCGATCTGAAGGTCTTGCGCCTGTACGCCCGCTCCGCTCGCCCCGGCGGCGGAGAGCGTGTAGGGACCGCCGGCGTCCATCGCCGGCAGCGCCACTCGCCAGCGCCCGTCCCGCCCCGCGCGCGCCGAGGCACTCGCGCTCCCGAGCGTCACGGTCACGCGCTCGCTCGGCGCGGCGGTGCCCCAGACGGCGATCGGCCGCCCGCGCTGGAGCACGGCATGGTCGCTGAAGAGCGGGTCGAGCGTCGGCTGCGCCGCCACCTGGGCGGACATGACCAGAGCAGCGAGTGCGGCCGCGCGCTTCATGTTAGGGCGCCGCGAGCGGGCTCGGGAGGGCCATGCTCGACAAACCAGAGCGAGCTGTCGACCCAGGCCGGGGCTTCGCCGAGTTCGGCCGCGATGGACCTCCGTCCTCGGGCTTCGTCAGGCCGGCCATGTCATCGCCACCCTGCATCCACGAAATATTCGTGGCCGGTGATAAGCCGCGCGTCGTCGGAGGCAAGGAAGGTGACCAGGGCAGCGACGTCCTCCGGGAGCAGCCGGCCCTTCAGGCACTGAGCGTCGACGATTTCGCGCTCGCCCTCCGGCGTGTACCATTTAAGCTGGCGGGGCGTACGGATGTTCCCCGGCACCACACAGCTCACGCGAATGCCGTCCGGCCCCAGGTCTCGCGCGAGCGAGCGGGTCAGCCCTTCGATGGCGGCCTTGGCGGTCTGGTAGAGCGGGAGCTCGGGCAGGGCGAGATGCCAGGAGATCGAGCCGAGGTTGACGATGACGCCGGCGCCCTTTTCTCGCATCCCCGGCACCACGGCCTGCGCGCAGAAGAATTGGTGCTTGAGATTCACGTTGAGCCGGTCGTCCCAATATTCCTCCGTCACTTCGTCGATACGGTGGCGATCATCGTTAGCGGCGTTGTTGACGAGCACGTCGAAGCCCCCTCGAGCGTCTATCTCGCGCGCAATCGCGGTCTTGAGCGCTTGAATGTCCGTGAGGTTGACCCGCTCGAACTTTACCTGCTCGCCCAGGCGTTCCACCAGAGCGCACGACTCATCCTCGGCGATGTCGAAGAAGGTGACGTCGGCGCCCTGCCGCACGAAGGCTTCGACGATGCCGGCGCCGATGCCCGACCCGCCGCCCGTCACGAGCACGCGCCTGCCCGATAGGCTTGGATAGATGGCGCGCTTCTCGCGCGCGACGGGATACTCCACTGGGCTCAGCCTCCGATGTAGACGGTCTTGATCTGGGTGTAGAATTCGACGGCGGCAAAGCCCTGCTCGCGCGGTCCATAGCTCGACTTGCGCGTGCCGCCGAACGGCACGTGATAGTCGACGCCGGCGGTCGGGAGGTTGACCATCACCATTCCGGCACGGACGTTCCGCCGGTAATGGCGGGCGTGCTTGAGCGAATTGGTGATGATTCCCGCGGAAAGGCCGAACTGGCCTCGGTTGGCGATCTCCAGCGCCTCCTCATAATCCTTCACGCGCACGGTGCTGACGACGGGGCCGAACACCTCTTCGCAGTTGATTCGCATCTCGGGCGCGGTGTCGGCGATGACCGCGGGCGACATGTAGAAGCCCGGCGCCGCCAGCTTCAGCGGCTCGCCCCCGGTGATCAGGCGGCCGCCCTCCCTAGTCGCGATCTCGACGTAGCTCAAATTTTGCTCGAGCTGCTGGTGGCTCACCGCCGGACCGATCTGGGTCGAAGGATCGAGCGCATCGCCGACCTTCAGGCCGCGGGCGCGTTCGGCAAGCGCCGCCACGAAGCGGTCGTGAATGCCTTCGGTCACGATCACTCGCGACGAGGCCGTGCAGCGCTGGCCGGTGCCATAGAAGGCCCCGTCGATCGCGCAGGTTACGGCGCGCTCGAGGTCGGCATCGTCCAGAACCACCAGCGGGTTCTTCCCGCCCATCTCGAGCTGAATGCGGGCCTGACGCCGAATCGCCGACTCGCCGACCTTTCCGCCCACATATTGGGAGCCGGTGAACGACACGCCATCCACCTCGGGATGGTCGACGATGGCGGCTCCCACTCCGCCCTCGCCGAGCACCAGGTTGAACACGCCCGGCGGCGCGCCCGCCTCATGGATAATCTCGGCAAGCGCCCAGGCGATGGCCGGCGTCGGATTGGCCGGTTTCAGCACCACGGTATTGCCGAAGGCGAGCGCCGGCGCCGTCTTCCAGGCCGGGATCGCAATCGGGAAGTTCCAGGGCGTGATCAGGCCGAAGACGCCGAGCGGCTCGCGATGCGTCTCGACGTCGAGGCCGGGCCGGGTCGACTGCAGCGTCTGTCCATGCCGCCTGAGCGCCTCGCCGGCGAAATATTTGAAGACGCGCGCGGCGCGCATCACTTCGCCTGTGCCTTCGGCTAGGGTTTTGCCCTCCTCCCGCGACAGCAGCTGCCCGAGCTCCCCGGCGCGCGCCATGATCGTCGAGCCTACCTTGTCGAGGAGGTCGGACCGCACCTCCGGCGAAGCGTCGGCCCAGGCCGGGAAGGCAGCCCGAGCGGCTTTCGCCGCCGCGTCGACCTCGGCCTTGCCTCCGGCGGGGAAGCGCGCCACCACCTCCTCGGTGTTGGACGGATTGACGCTGGCGTTCGGCGTGTCCGCCGACACCTGCTCGCCGTTGATGAAGTGGGTGAGATTCTGGGTCATCGCTCCTGTCCGTCCCGCTCCGTCCCGACGGGGATTAGCGCCCTTGCAGCGAGATTGTTCATCAGCTCGCGCAAGCCGAACCGCCATGGCGCCGCTGCCGCGGAGGTGGTGACCCGGTTCACGAGGGTGCCGAGCTTCGGCGACGAGATTCGAACGACGTCGCCGACTTTGTGGGTAAAGCCCCGGCCGGGCTCGTCTCGGTCTTGGACCGGCGCGAACAGGGTCCCCAGGAAAAGGGCGAAGCCGTCGGGATAATGATGCTCGCTCATGGCCTGCCGCACCAGTTCCTCGGGATCCCGGCTGATCTCCCGCATCGAGCTGGCGCCGGTGAGGCGGTAACCTTCCGGACCGTCGATTACGAGGCGGACCTGGGCGGTGCGGATGTCTTCGATCGTGAATCCCCCGTCGAAAAGGCGGATGAACGGCCCGATGACGCAGGAGGCGTTATTGTCCTTGGCCTTGCTCAGCAGCAGCGCGCTGCGCCCTTCGAAGTCGCGAAGGTTGACGTCGTTGCCGAGCGTAGCGCCCTTGATCCTGCCGCGGCTGTCGACCGCCAGCACCACTTCCGGCTCGGGATTGTTCCATCCCGAATCGGAGCGGACTCCGATGTCGGCACCCCACCCGACGCTGGCGAGGACTGCCGCCTTGGTGAAGATCTCCGCGTCCGGGCCGATCGCGACTTCGAGATATTGCGACCACATCCCGTCTTCGATCAGCGCCGCCTTGAGCCGCGCCGCTTCGAGCGAGCCGGGCACGACCGATCGAATGCCGCCGCCGATCCGTTGCTCGAGTCTGGCGCGCACCGCCGCCGCGGCGGCGATGTCGCCGCGGGCGCGTTCCTCGATAACGCGCTCGATCGCCGACACGGCGAAAGTGACTCCCGCCGCCTTGATCACCTGAAGGTCGACCGGGGCGAGCAGGAAAGGGCTGCCCTCAGCCTGGTGCGCCGCCCGTTCGAACAGCCCGTCGACGGTGAACAGCACGCGACCGCCAATCGCCGCGGGATCGTCGCTCTCAAGAAGGTCCGCGACCGTCGGGGCCGCCTTCGAGACGTCCTCAACGAAGCCGTTGCGGATCAGGACCGGGGTAGGTCCTTCGCCCAGGTCGACACGGCCCGCCAGTACTGCCTGGTCGGCATCGGGCGGCAGCATCGCGGCTGTAGAAAAGGTTGCCAAGCCTCCGGGCCCCCAAGCAATTTATGATTTTGTGTTAGCGCTCACATCGAGACTGACGGGCGCCCTGTCAAGGCGCTTTGTCCTGTGAAAAGACGAGCAAAGGTCAGCAGGTCGAGAGGACGTGAAGAGGAGGGGCTCATCGCGCCTGCTTCCGCGCCTTGCTGCTGGCGGCGCCCGCTCGCCAATGTCGACTGCTTGCGCGACGCTCAGCCTGCCTTCGACGCCTCCTCGAGTCGCTCCGAGCGCTTCGTCCTATCGGATCAAGGCGCGCCGCATTGATCCTGGTCGACCACCGCGCTGGCGACCCGCACGTCGGCGACGGAAAGGCGCAGCGGTGCGCTCGCCGCAAGTACGAACGGTCGCGCCACACTGCCCATCGTAACGCCTGCGCGCGCGAAGCAGCGCAACGGCACGATCAGCGTTCGCCATTCCCCCGGCGGGGCGGTGCGAAGCGCGCCCGCGATCGGGAGCAATGCGCCGTCCATCCCCACCCGCACCTCGCCGACGGGAGCGCCGTCCGCCCGATAGTCGAACATCAGGCTGAGCTCGCCCGTCGCCTGGCGGGAGATGTCGGTGGGCGGCGCCGCCTGGATGAAGGCCGTCCCGGGACCGGTCCAGGTAATCGCCCGGGCGTCCTCCTGAGCGCGCCGATCGACGCCGAGCAGCTGCACCGCGCCTTCCGTGGCGAAGCTCCAGCCGGTCGGCAGCGTGCCGCGAGCGAAGAACAGCCCTTCGCCGAGCCCGGCGCCCTCCGGCCGATCCTCCGGCAGCGGCGGCAGGTCCCCGTCCTGGCCGTAGGCGAGCCCGTGGCCATAAGCGAACAGCGGATCATAGTCGGCGTCGCCGCGATTGAGCGGCGTCTGGTCGGCCCGCCTTGGCCAGGAATAGGAAAGGCGGCCGCGGAAGTCGTGGCGGGCGGATCCGTCCGGGCTGGCGAACAGCACGTCGGCCACACCGCCGCCCTCGCTTCCGGGCAGGAAGGCGGCGACGAAGGCGTCCGATGCATTCAGTTCGGGATTCACCCACAGCGGCCGCCCCGAGAGGAAGACCGCGACGACCGGAATGCCGTCGGCGCGCAGCCGCCGCATCAGCTCGAGATGGCTCTTGTCGGCGGGGCTGAATTCAAGCGTCTGCCGGTCCCCGACGAACTCGGCATAAGGCTCTTCGCCGAAGACCACGATGGCGACGTCGGGCCGACTCGCGAAGCTTCCGTCCGGGCTCAGCGTCGCCCTGCCGCCGGCCGCCGTCACCGTCTCGCGGATGCCCGCGAAGATCGACTGGGCGTTCGGGAAGTCGGCATTGGTGACGCCGGTGCCCTGCCAGGTGATCGTCCAGCCGCCTGATTGGCGCGGGATGCTGTCGGCGCTGTCGCCGGCGACGAGTACGTTCGCACCGGGGCGCAACGGCAACAGGTTGCCGCGGTTCTTGAGGAGCACCAGCGATTCCCGCACCGCCTGCCGAGCCACCGCCCGGTGCTCCGGCGCGCCGAGCAGCTCGAACCGGCCGGCATAGGGGCGTGAGGAAGGCCGCCCTCGCTCGAAGAGGCCCGCACGCAGCTTGACCCGCAGGATTCGCCGCACTGCCTCGTCGAGCCGAGCCGTCGGGATCTCGCCCGAGCGGACCTGGGCGAGCATATTGTCGTAGAGCTCGCGCCAACTGTCCGGCGCCATGAACATGTCCAGGCCCGCATTGAACGACTGCGGGCAGGAGGTGTTGCTGCAGCCGGGCACTTGTCCATGGGCGTTCCAGTCACCGACGACGAGCCCGTCAAAGCCCAGTTGCTCGCGAATGGCGCCGGTGAGCAGGTCGCGATCGCCATGGACCTTCTCGCCGCGGACGCTGGAAAATGAGGCCATGATCGCCTGCACCCCGGCTTCGATGGCGGGCGGATAGCCGGCGCCGTGAAGGTCGCGCAGCTCGGCCGGACTGGAGGGGTTGTCGCCCTGGTCGCGCCCGCTGGCCGTGCCGCCGTCGCCGACGAAATGCTTGGCCGTGGCGATCACCCGCCCCGGCGCGAGGAATTCGGGCGTGCCGGGCCGGCCCTGCAGCCCCTCGACCATGGCGCCCGCAAAGGCGCGCACTATCTCGGGATCCTCCGAAAAGCCCTCATAGGTCCGGCCCCAGCGATCATCGCGCACCACCGCCAGCGTCGGCGAGAAATCCCAGTCGATGCCGGTGACCTGCATCTCGATCGCCGTGACCTCCCCGATGCGGCGGATCAGGTCCGGATTGCGCGTGGCGCCGAGCCCGATATTCTGCGGGAAGATGGTCGCACCGACGATGTTCGCGTGGCCGTGCACGGCGTCGATGCCCCACATCACCGGGATGCGCAGATCGTCGCCAGAGCCTTCCATCGAAGCGTCCCAGAAGGAGTCGGCGAGCGCCAGCCATTCGCGCGCCGGTGCCGTCTCGCGCCCACCGGGCGAGCTGTTGCCGCCGGCGAGGATCGAGCCGAAGCGGTAGCGGCGATATTCCTCGGGCGTTATGCTGGCGATATCTGGTTGGATGACTTGCGCGACCTTCTGCTCCAGAGTCATCCGCGCGAGCAGCTGGTCGATCCGCGCCTCGATTGCCGGGTCGCGCCCGATCCGGCTCCGTACGGCCGGCCAGCGGCCGTCGTCGCTTGCCGGCGCCGATGCCGCCACTGGCTGCGGCGCCGCCTCCGAGGGAATGGTGGTGCAGGCGCCGGACCCCAGCAAGGCCGCGGCCAGCGCAGCGCTCCGCAAGAGCATCCAGTCCCTCCGAATTTGCCGCCTTGGTTGAGTCGACACCTATTTGGTAACGCTACCACAGGGCAAGGACTTTCATCGCTCCGGGTTCGAGTTCGCCGGGGACGGTGGACCTGTTCAGGGCGCGGTGCGCCCAGTGCTCACTCACGCCCGCCGGTAGCGCGACGTCGCGTGGCGATAGGCGTCCGCGATGGCGTCCCGAAGCGGCTTGCGCTGGAAATCGGCGTCGTACGGGCATGGCCGCTTGGGCAAGCCGTCGGGGCGCGGCCAGCGATCCTGAAGCCACGAATAGCGATCGGACATCCCCCACACCAGGATGTCGCCGAGCTGCGGATAGCTGAGCATCAGGTCGAGATAGGCGCGGGCATAGTCCGCTACCGCCCGATCTCTCGCCGTTATGTCAGCCGGCAGGCCTTTGTCGTGGACATCGAATTCAGTGATCACGAGATCGTAGTCCATCGCCACCACCTCGTCGAGGAAGCGGCGCCATTCCCGCTCCTGCGCGGCGCCGAAGCCGCTCGATTCGTCGCTGTTCTCGGTGCCGATGTGCGATTGCACGCCGAGCGCGTCCACGGGCACGCCACGACGCCTGAAGCCTTCCAGCAACCTCAGCACGCCCGTTCGATGGACCGTGTTCCAGGGCTCCCAGGCCATATAGTCGTTGTAGACGAGCTGGGCGGAGGGAGCGGTTTGGCGAGCGGAGACAAAAGTAAGGTCAACGACAGCCTCGGCGCTGCCGAGAGCGCGCGAGAAAGCGGTCTCGCGCATCCCGCCCTGCCAATTGTCGACCGCCTCGTTGACGACGTCATAGGAGTAGATCCGCCCGCCATAGCGGCTGCACACAATGGTCACATGCTCGCGGATCATCCGCTCCGCCTCGCTCGCGGGCCGAGACCCGAAATCGTGGGATTCGACCCAGTCCGGAAACCATTGCGGGTGGTGCCAGAGCAAGGTGTGGCCCCGCATCTTCATGCCATGCGCCTCGGCGAAGGCGAGGATCCGGTCGAAGTCGTCGAACCGGAAGCTGGCCGGATCCGGCCTGATCCAGGCCCATTTGAGCTCGTTCTCGGGGACGAGGACGCCGCATTCCTCGACCAGCAGCCGGCGGTAGCGCGGATCGGCGAAGGCCCCCTCGACCCGTCCCGGCCGCCCCGAGCCGAGGGCCGAGCCGAAGCGCCGGCCGCTGCGCCGCGCCAGCGCATCGAGTGACTCCCCGCCGGCGGCGGACGGGCCCGCGACGGGAACCGCGCCCGCACAGGCGCTCACGCCCAAGGAGAAAGCAAGGGCAAGGCTGTCACGGCGGGTAAGTTCCATCGGCATCGTCCCTCGGATAGGCGGCCTCGCCCGACTGAACCGGTTGGGCCGTTTTTGTTTTGATAGCGCTACCATGCTATGATCCGGCGCCCGATGCTACGCAAATCCTTTCTCCTGATCCTGCTGCTCCTCGGACTTGCGCGAGCGGCGTATGCGGAGGACGGATACGCGCTCTGGCTGCGCTACCCGCCGATCGAGACCGAATGGCGGGACCTTTATTCGGCGCGAGCCGCCGCCATCGTCATGGAAGGAGATTCGCCGACCTTGCGGGCCGCCCGCGAGGAGCTCCGGCGCGGTCTCGGCGGCCTGCTCTCCCGCTCCCCGGCCCTGAGCCGCTCGATCGAGCAGGATGGATCGATCCTGCTCGGGACCCCGGAATCCTCGCCGCTCGTGGCTCGGCTGGCGCTGCCGCTGCAGGGGCTGGGCAATGAAGGCTATCTGATCCGAAACCTGCGGGTGGGCGGCCGGTCCGTGACCGTGATCGCCGCCAACGCCGACGCCGGCGTGCTTTACGGCGCGTTCCACTTCCTTCGCCTCGTCCAGACGCGCCAGCCCGTCGAGAGGCTCGAAATCGCCGAGCGGCCGCGGTTCGGGCGCCGGCTGCTCAACCATTGGGACAATCTCGATCGAAGCGTCGAGCGCGGCTATGCCGGCCTGTCGCTGTGGGACTGGCAGAAGCTGCCTCACTTCCGCGATCCGCGCTATGCCGACTATGCCCGAGCCAACGCCTCGGTCGGAATCAACGGAACCGTCCTCAACAACGTCAATTCCAACGCCGACATCCTGACTCCGCCCTTTCTCGAGAAGGTGGCGAGCCTCGCCGAAATCTTTCGTCCCTACGGAATCCGGGTCTATCTGTCCGCGCGGTTCAATGCGCCGATGGCGATCGGCGGCCTCCCGACGGCCGATCCGAGCGACCGGAGGGTACGGGAGTGGTGGCGGGCCAAGGCCGACGAGATCTACCGTCTGATCCCGGATTTCGGCGGTTTCCTCGTCAAGGCGAATTCCGAAGGCCAGCCGGGACCGCAGGATTACGGCCGCAGCCATGCCGAGGGCGCCAACATGCTCGCGGATGCGCTGGCGCCGCACGGCGGAGTCGTCATGTGGCGGGCCTTCATCTATTCGCCCGACGCGAACGCCGACCGGGCCGCCCAGGCCTATGACGAGTTCAGGCCGCTGGACGGCCGCTTCAGGCCGAACGTCATCCTTCAGGTCAAGAACGGGCCGATCGACTTCCAGCCGCGCGAGCCTTTCCATCCGCTGTTCGGCGCCATGCCGAGCACCCCGCTGGCGATGGAGGTGCAGATCACCAAGGAATATCTCGGCTTCGCCACCCACCTCGCCTATCTCGGCACGATGTGGGAGGAAGTGCTCGACGCCGACACCCGAGCGAACGGCCCCGGAACTCCGGTGGCGGCGACCGTCCAGGCGATGGCGGGGGTCGCCAACGTCGGCACCGACCGCAACTGGTCCGGTTCGCAGTTCGACCAGGCGAACTGGTATGCGTTCGGGCGCCTCGCCTGGAATCCGGAGCTTCCCGCCCGCGCCGTCGCGGAGGAGTGGACCCGGATGAGCTGGGGCAACGCGCCGGAGCTGGTCGAGCCGATCGTCGCGATGATGATGCAGTCGCGCGAAGCGGTGGTCGACTACATGACTCCGCTCGGACTCCACCATCTGATGGCGACCGGCCATCATTACGGGCCGGCTCCCTGGGTCGACGATCTCGAGCGGGAGGACTGGAACCCGACCTACTATCATCGGGCCGACGCGGAGGGCATCGGCTTCGACCGCACCGCCAGTGGAAGCAACTCAGTCTCGCGATACGCCCCCGAGGTGGCTCGGCGGCTCGCCGATCCGGCGCTCGTCCCGGAAGACTTTCTGCTCTGGTTCCATCACCTTCCCTGGGACCACCGGCTCGCCACCGGCAGGACGGTCTGGGACGAGCTCGTCATCCGCTATTCGCGTGGCGTCGACCGGGTCCGGGAGATGCGGACGACCTGGGACTCGCTCGCCCGGCGGGTCGACCCTGAGCGCCACGCCGAGGTCGCCGCATTCCTGCGCATCCAGGAGGAGGAAGCGAGATGGTGGCGCGACGCCAGCATCGCCTATTTCCAGAGCCTCTCGCGCCGGCCCCTGCCCGCGGGCCATCAGCCGCCCGCGCGCGACCTGGACGAGTATCGAGCGATCGAGCATCGCTATGCCCCCGGGCAATAGGGACGTGACCGAACCGCCGCCCGGCGCCTATCAATTCCGCCTGAGCCCGCGCTGCGAGGCCTCGCTGGAGCGGATCGGGCTCGAGCAGGAGCCGGTGCTCGTCCTCGACGGAATGATGTCCGACCCGAGCGAACTCATTGAATATGCGGCTCGGGAGGTCGCCTTCGCGCCGGCCTGGGGCCCGGAAGGAGGCTATCCCGGGATCCGGGCTCCGGCGCCGCTCAACTATGTCGGCGCGGTCGTGCGCGCGCTGAACCCGATGATCGAACGGGCATTCGGCCTTGCCGGGGTCAGGCTGGTCCGGGCCGAATGCAATTTTTCGCTGGTGACCCTGCCGCCGGACCGCCTGGCGCCGCTCCAGACGATTCCGCACGCCGACACCGTCGATCCGCTCCAGTTCGCCGTCCTCCACTATCTTTGCGACGCCCGCTTCGGAGGCACGGCCTTCTACCGCCACAAGGCGACGGGGTTCGAGACCCTGACGCCGGAGCGGCAGCCCGCCTTCAACGAAGTCCGCGACGAGGAGCTCAGGGAAGCGGCGGCGCCGGCCTATATCGTCGGCGACACCCCCCATTATGCTCAGACGGCATCGTTCGAGGCGGCCATGGGCCGGATCATCGTCTACCGAAGCCGGACGCTCCACTCGGGCCAGATCGGTCCCGGAGCTCCGCTGAGCGAGGACCCGCGGCTCGGCCGTCTCACCGCGAACATCTTCGTCAACTATCGCCGAAGCTGACCCGGCGACCCGGCCGAAAAAAGGAAGGGGCGCCGCCGTGGCCGGCAGCGCCCCAGGCACCTCTTGGGGACGTCAGAGGGTGATGCGCAGGATCGCGGTGAACCTTCGGTCGTTCATGAACCAGGAGCGGGGCGCCCTCAATATCCCCTGGGACTCCGACGCGTCGAGGACCTGCGTGGTGCGGGTAACCTCGTTGAGGATGTTCACCGCCTGGATGCCGACGCGGATGTTCGGCGTGATCGAATAGAAGATCGACGCGTCGAGCTGCCCCGTCGATTCATTGAAGATCGGCGCGAACGGCACGATCACGTCACGGGTGGTCAGCAAGAAGCGCGACCGCCAATTATAGGCGAAGCGGATGCTGAGCGGACCGCGTTCGTAGAAGGGCGTGAAGTTGATCGTATGGCGCGACAGCCCCTGCAACGGCAGCAGGCTCGTATCGACGCTCGACTGGTTGCCCGCGGAGACGTCCGGATCGGTCTCGGACAATGTGCTCTGGCTGACCCCGCTCGAGTCGACGAACGTGTAGGTGGCGTTGAGACCGAGGCCGGAAAGCAGACCCGGCAGGAAATCGTAGACCTGCTGATAGGCGATCTCGAAGCCGCGCAGCGAGCCGGTCTCGTCCGAATTGACCGGAGTCGTCACGATGCCCTCGAAGGTCGCGCCGTTGTTGGTGAAGGAGCGGCGCTCGACGCCGTTCGTCAGAACGTTGCGCAGCCGCTTGTAGAAGAAGGAGCCGGTGAGCTGGCCGACATCGTCGAAATACCATTCGACGGAGAAATCGAAATTGCTCGATTCGATCGGCCGAAGGAAGGGATTGCCGATGGTCGACCGGAAGATCGGGCGGCCGTTGCCGGCCTCGATGTCTTCCTGATTGGCGGCAAGGGTGAGATTCGCGAAGTTGCGGGTCAGGCCGAAATCGGGCGGCGCGATCCCGTTATACCAGGCGAAGCGAAGCTGCACTCCGCCGCCCACTTCGGCCCTCACATTCAGGCTCGGCAGAAAATAATCGTAGGTAAGCTCGGCCGAGCGCTGCTCGATCGCGCCATTGGCGAAGGCGCGCGCTTCCGCGCGAACGCCAGCCGGCAGCGCGCAGAAGGGGGTGGGCGGCAAGGGATTGCCGTCGGGGTCGGTCCGGGGCGTGGTGCACTGCGCCTCCGTGGAGAAGGTCACCAGATTGAAAACCTGGGTGCCGGTACCTTCACGCCGGGTCCGAGTATAGCGGACGCCGACATTGCCGTTGATCCTGACGCCGCTGTCGAATTCGTGGCCGAAGCGAGCCATGACGTACCCGGCATCGTTCGTCTCTTCGACGTCGTTGATTTCGCCCGGCAGGAAAGCCGTGCCCTGGACGACGCCGCAGCGCTGCGCGAGCGGGACCCAGTTCTGCGGACAGCCATCGACAAGCCGAGCGCGCCATTCGTCGCCGACCTGAAGGGCGAACTGAGTCAGCCCGGCATAGTCGCGGGCGGGGTTGCCGGCATAGAAGAGCCGCGGATCGCCGAGCGTCGGATCGCCGGCGCGGCCGCGCATGAATCCGCCGAAGTCGAACACCTCATACTGGCCGGTCGCGGGCGAGCCGCCGTTGGTGGCGGGATTCCCGTCGATCGGGTCGTCGAGCCAGACCGGACCGCGGCCGCCCCAGATCTCGCTGAGCACGCCCCAATTGTAGGTCGAAAAGCGGGCCACGTTCTCGCGGTTGGCGTGGCGGTAGCCGGCGCGGATCGAGGTCAGCCAATTGCTGTCCGAAAACTCGTAGTCGACATCGAGCCGGAAGGCATCCTCATTGCCCTCGCTGTCCTCGATATGATCCATCACGTTGCGGTAGAAGGTGTTGTAAGGATCGGTGAAGCTGTTGTGCACCCCGCCCTGCGGATCGACGCCGAAATAGCTGGGGTCCTGATCCGAAGCGCCGCCCGCCAGGTCGGTGCAGGGGCTGTTGGCGGCCGGCCCGGAACAGACTTCGGGCGGGCGGAATTCGATCAGCGGAAGATCGCTGCCGTTGAGATCGATCAGGACGTTCTGGAAGCTCGAGGTCCACAGGCCGACGTCGAGATTCTCGACGGTCGAGTCGACGTGCTGATAGTCGAAGTTGAAGGTGAGGCGGTCGGTGGCGTTCCATTTGACGTTGGCGGCATAATCCGAGGTAATGAACTGCTGCTCGACCTGGCGGTGCTGGTTGTTGCTCTGCAGGCCGAAGCGCGGGGTGCGCACGTCGCCGTTGCCGGTCCAGGCGGCGGTATTGTTCTGGTCGTCGCGCCAGCCGCTCGGGCCGGTGATGAAGCCGTTGTCGAACACGCCGTCGTCGTCGAACTCGAGCGTCGTGCCGGGCACGGCTCGGGAGTCGCCATTGGACGTGACGTTGTCGGTGGCGATCTCGATGGCGTGCTCGGTCCAGGATTCGCGCGAATCCGACCGCAGGAACTGCAGCGTCGCGAGAATGTCGCGGTCCGGGCTGCGCCACTGCAGGGCGGCCGAATAGCCGTAACGCTCGCGCTGGGTATCGGTGGTGCGCATCACCGCGCCGCGCGGCAGGTAGACGCTTCCGACCGCGGTCGCGCCCTCCGTCGGGATGACGTTGCCGTTCGAGTAGAGGGTCCGTTCGCCGAAGTTCGAGATCTGGATGCCGTCATTGCGTCCGTCGAGACGCGAGTAGGTGAAGCTGGCGAGGATTCCGAACTCGCCGATATTGGTGTCGAAGCGATGGCTGCCGAGGATGGAGACGGTGGGCGTCAGCTCCTCGCGCATATCGCCCCACGTGCCCTCGAGCGACGCGGCGAGAACGGTGTCCTGATTGTCGAACGGGACCCTGGTGCGAAGGTTGACGATGCCCGAAATGCCGCCCTCGATCATCTCGGCCGAAGGGCTCTTGAACACGTCGACGCCGCCGAGCAGCTCGGAAGGGACGTCCGAGAAGCTCAAGCCGCGGCCGTTATTCGCGGTGAAGGTGTCGCGGCCGTTGAGCTCGGAGCGGACATAGGTCAGCCCGCGCACCACGACGCCGCTGCCTTCAGCCGAGAAGTGGTCGGGGTCGCGGCCGGCGGTAAAGCGGTCGATGGCGACTCCGGGAATGCGCTGAATGGCTTCGGTGACGCTTCGGTCGGGAAGGGCGCTGATGTCCTCGGCGGTGACGGAATCCTGGACGACGTCCGATTCGCGCTTGAGATCCTGCGAGCGCTGAAGGCTGCGCCGGATGCCGGTGACGATGATCGAATCCTCCGACTCCGCCGCCGGGTCGGATGCGCTCGACGAGACTCCGCTCTGGACCTCGTCGCCAGTCGTCTGGACCTCGTCCTGAGTATCGCCGGGCTGCGCCGCCGCGGCGACCACGCCGATCGCCTGCTGAGCCGATGCCGGAGCTGAAATGGTGAGGGCCGAAAGCGCGAGAACGGAAACACCACAGCGCAGCAGCACAGCGAAGTCACGCTGCTCCAAGGCGGGCGCCGCGCCCCCGAAAGCCTTTCCCATGCAACCTCCACAAGGCATGTTAGCGCTAACACTTGACGTCGCGCCAATCGTTGTTAGCGTTACCGTAAACAGGCCGGCTGCATCGATCAAGAGGGGTTTGGCAGACGTCGCGACGGTGTTGCCCGTTTGCAACCGTCCGTTCGCCAGCCCCCGCGATCGGGGATATTCGCGAGTGAAACCAACCGCTCCGCGCCTGAGAGGACGAGGATGGAAGGCCGACGATGAACGGCAGTGACGCGATCCGAAGCATCGTGATCGTCGGCGGCGGCACCGCCGGCTGGATGGCGGCCGCCGCGCTCTCGCGACTGCGCTCGGCCGGGGTCGAGGTCACTCTGGTCGAATCGGACGAGATCGGAATCATCGGAGTCGGCGAGGCGACCATCCCGCCGATCCGCACGTTCAACGAGATGCTCGGCCTCGACGAGGACGAATTCCTCGCCAAGACCCAGGGGACGTTCAAGCTCGGCATCGAGTTCGTCGACTGGCTCCGGCCGGGACACCGCTACATGCACCCTTTCGGCGCGTTCGGCGCCGACATCGAGGCGGTGAAATTCCATCAATTCTGGCTGAAGCTGCGTACCGATCCGGCGATTGGCGACATCGAGCGCTACAATCTGGCCGCCGTCGCCGCGCGGCTCGACCGCTTCGAGCGACCGAGCCCCGACCCGCGGTCGGTGCTGTCGACGCTCAACTACGCGTTTCACCTCGACGCCGCCCTCTACGGGAAGTTCCTTCGGGGCCACGCCGAGGCGCGCGGCGTCAGGCGCCGCGAAGGCAAGGTCGTGGACGTGTCGCTCCGCGGCGAAGACGGCTTCGTGGAGGGGGTGACGATCGAGGGGGGAGTCAACATCGTCGGCAACCTGTTCATCGACTGCTCGGGCTTCCGCGGGCTGCTGATCGAGCAGGCGCTGAAGACCGGCTATGAGGAGTGGACGCATTGGCTGCCTTGCGACCGCGCCGTCGCCCTGCCGACGGCCAGCGACGGCGAGATCCTGCCCTACACGCGGGCGACCGCGCTCGGCGCGGGATGGCAGTGGCGCATTCCGCTCCAGCACCGGGTCGGCAACGGCTATGTCTATTCGAGCCGGGACATCTCCGACGAGGCGGCGGCCGCCGCCCTGCTGTCGAGGGTCGAGGGCGAGCCGCTTGCGGAGCCGCGGTTCATCCGCTTCGTCACGGGTCGGCGGCGCAAGGCCTGGAACCGCAACGTCGTCGCGCTTGGGCTTGCGAGCGGCTTCATGGAGCCGCTCGAATCGACCAGCATCCACCTCGTCCAGGCGGGCCTGGCCAAGCTGCTCGCCTTGTTCCCGGACCGCAACTTCGATCCGGTGCTCGAGGCCGAGTACAACCGGCTCACCGCGATCCAGCTCGAGCAGATCCGCGACTTCCTCATTCTCCATTACAAGGCGAACGAGCGCACCGATTCCGAATTCTGGATCCGGTGCCGGGAGATGGAGATTCCGCCGAGCCTCGAGCGCAAGATCGCTCTGTTCCGATCGGCCGGGCGGCTGTTCCGCTACGAGGACGAGCTCTTCTCCGAAGCGAGCTGGCTCGCGGTCCTGCTCGGCCAGGGCATCGTCCCGGCGAGGTACGACGCTCTGGTCGACATTGTCGAGGAAGCCCAGGTCCGCCACATCTTCGGGCGAATGCGCGAAGTGATGGCGAGGGCCGCCGAGGCGATGCCGACCCACCGCGACTATGTCGCCCGACACTGCCCGGCGCCGGTCGCCGACGCTCCGGCCGTCCGGGTCCCCGCTCGAGGAGAGATCGATTGACCGACCACCGAATCCGAAGCGTCTGCATCGTCGGCGGCGGCACCGCCGGGTGGATGGCGGCGGCCACCCTCTCCAAGATCCTGACCACCGACTATTGCAAGATCACGCTCGTCGAATCGGACGAGATCGGGATCATCGGCGTCGGCGAGGCGACGATCCCGCAGATGACGACGTTCAACAAGATGCTCGGGGTCGACGAGGACGAGTTCGTGCGCGAGACGAAGGGCACGTTCAAGCTCGGCATCCAGTTCCGCAACTGGGGCCGCAAGGGCCACGTCTATTTCCACCCGTTCGGCTCGTACGGGCTCAGCATGGAGGGGGTCTCCTTCCACGCCCATTGGCTGCGGATGCACGGCCTCGGCGAGGCGCCGAGCCTCGATCCCTGGTCGCTGCCCGCTTATGCCGGCCAGCGCGGCAAGTTCATTCGGCCGTTCGACGCCGGCAACTCGCCGCTCTCCTCGATCGCTTATGCCTATCATTTCGACGCCGGCCTCTACGCCCGCTACCTGCGCGGCTATTCAGAGGGGCGTGGCGTGGTCCGCAAGGAAGGCAGGATCGTCGACGTCAGGCTTCGCGGCGAGGACGGCTTCATCGAGGCGGTGACCCTCGCCGACGGCGGCGAGGTCGAGGCCGACTTCTTCATCGATTGCTCGGGCTTCCGCGGCCTGCTGATCGAGCAGGCGCTCGAAGCGGGCTACGAGGACTGGTCGCACTACCTGCCCTGCGACCGGGCGATCGCGGTGCCCTGCGCGAGCACGCCCGAAATCACCCCCTACACCCGCTCCACCGCCCATAGCGCCGGCTGGCAGTGGCGGATCCCGCTCCAGCACCGAATCGGCAACGGCCACGTCTTCTCGAGCGCCTATATGAGCGACGACGAGGCGCTGGCCATATTGATGAACAACCTCGACGGCGAGCCGCTCGCCGATGCGCGCGTGGTTCCGTTCAGGACCGGGCGCCGAAAGAAAACCTGGATCAAGAACTGCGTCGCCCTCGGACTTTCCGCCGGCTTCCTCGAGCCGCTCGAATCGACCAGCATCTGGCTCGTTCAAAGCGGCCTCGCGCGGCTGATGACGATGTTCCCCGACCGCACCTTCCAGCAGGCCGACATCGACCGATTCAACCGCATCGTCGCCTTCGAATATGAGATCGTTCGCGAGTTCCTCGTGCTCCACTACAAGGCGACCGAGCGCGACGATTCCCCCTTCTGGGACTATTGCCGCAACATGGCGGTCCCGGAGCGGCTGGAGGAGAAGATCCGGGTCTTCGAGGCCTATGGCCGGACCTTCCGCGAGAATGACGAGCTGTTCAACGACACGAGCTGGTTCGCGGTGATGATCGGCCAGCTGATGAAGGCGCGCACCTACGATCCCGTCGCCGACATCCTGCCGATCGAGGAAACCCGGCGTCGGCTCAAGCACATCGCCGAGACGGTCCACAATTCCGCCGAGTTCATGCCCACGCACAAGGAGTTCCTCCGCGAGCATTGCGCAGCGCCGGAGCTGCCCGCCTGATGCGGATCGTCGCCTGCGCCGCCGCCCTCGCTCTCGCCGCCTGCGCGACCGTGGACCAGTCGCCGGCGCCGCCCGGCACCGCGGTGTTCGACCGGTTCCTCTACGAAGGGCAGGACGCGCAGCCCGACCCCGGGCCCGGCCAGTATCGCAATCCGATCCTGCAGGGCTTCTATCCCGACCCCAGCATCACCCGAGTCGGGGACGATTTCTATCTCGTCACCTCGACCTTCGCCTGGTTCCCGGGGATTCCGGTCTTCCACAGCCGCGACCTCGTCACGTGGCGGCAGATCGGCAATGCGATCGACCGGGCGGACCAGCTCGATTTCGGGCGGCTCGGGCTCTCGCGCGGCGTGTTCGCGCCGGCGATCGAGCATCACCGCGGCACCTTCTACATATTGAACACCTGCGTCGATTGCGGCGGCAATTTCCTGATCACGGCGAGCGATCCGGCCGGGCCCTGGTCCGACCCGGTCTGGCTGCCCGAGCTCGAGGGCGGCATCGACCCGTCCCTGTTCTTCGACGAGGACGGCCGCGCCTGGATCCTGAACAACGGCCCACCCGAGGGCACCCCGCTCTACGAAGGCCACCGAGCGATCTGGATCCAGGAATTCGATCCGGCGGCGAAGCGGACGATCGGCCCGCGCACCCTGCTCGTGAACGGCGGCATCGACCTCTCGCAGCGCCCGATCTGGGTCGAGGGGCCCCACATCTTCCGCAAGGACGGCTTCTATTATCTGATCGCCGCCGAGGGGGGCACGGCGATCGGCCATTCGCAGGTGGTGCTGCGCAGCCAGCGTGTGGCCGGACCCTATGTTCCCGGCCCGCGCAATCCGATCCTGACCCAGCGCGACCTTCCGGCGGACCGACCCAGCCCGATCACCTCGGCCGGCCACGCCGATTTCGTGCAGCTCGCCGACGGCGAATGGTGGGCGACCTTCCTCGCCGTCCGTCCCTATGCGGGAGACCATTACAATACCGGTCGCGAGACCTTCCTCCTGCCCGTCGCCTGGGAAGGCGGCTGGCCGGTCATGACCAGGCCGGGCGAGACGATCCCTTACGTTCACCGCCGCCCGAGCCTGCCGCCGGCGCGCACGGCGAATCCGCGGCGGCTCGCGACCAGCGGTCCCTTCACCGATCTCGAGGAATTCGACGCGCTGCTCGGCCCGCACTGGATGATGCCGCGCAACCCGCGGGAGCGCTGGCACGAGGTGGGCGGCGGCGCGCTGCGCATCCGCGGACGCCCGGTCGGTCTCGGCGATCCCGGCAACCCGTCCTTTCTCGCGCGCCGCCAACAGCATCTGAACGCCGCCGCCACCACCCGCTTTCGCTTCGTCCCGCAACGCGACGGCGACGAAGCCGGGATGGCCGCCTTCCAGAACGAGGATTTCTGGTATTTCGCCGGCCTGGCACGCGAAAACGGGCGCGATGTCCTGAAGCTGGAGCGTCGCGCCGGCCCGCGCGACCCGGCCCGGGGCATCATTCTCGCCTCGATCCCGTCGCCGGTCGCTCCCGGCGAGCCGCTCTGGCTCAGGATCGAAGCGCGCGGGCCCACCTATCACTTCGCCTATGCGACGCGGGCGGGAAATTGGCAGCCGCTCTTTCGCAACGCCGACGGCACCATCCTCAGCACCCGCACGGCCGGCGGCTTCGTCGGTGCCGTGTTCGGTCTCCACGCTTTCTCGCCGGGACAGGGGACACGATGAAGCGGCGATCTCTGCGCGGAGTTGGCCCTGGCCTGCGGCGCGCCCACGCCGCTGTAGCGGCCCTTGCGAGGCTCGCTAGGGTCCGCGCCCCCGCAAAGTCGTACTTTGCGCGGAACCCGAACGCCGGGATCCAGTCCTTCCAACAGTGCCGCTGGACCCCGGCCTTCGCCGGGGAACGGATGTCCACTTCAATGGGACAGGTTCTAGCGTTCCGCCAGGTAGGCCGCCACCCACACCAGAGGGGCGTTCCAGTTCACCGCCACTTCGTTGAGGCTGAAGGCACGAATGTCGTCGGCCCAGCAGGTCTGCGGCGCGCAGGTGCCTCGCATCGGGCGAGCGACGTCGTCCGACATCATCGTGTTGTTCGGCCCGCCGGAAAGCGCGCCCGGCGGCGGCGGCGGGAAGGCCGGATCCATGCTGTGAGCCCAGAAGCGGTGATGGGGGTTTTCCATCGGGCGGGCGCCATATCCGCTGACGAAGGAGCGATCGAGCGGGTTGCGTCCGAGCAGATAGTCCATCGCATCCAGCATGCCGGCGCGGAACCGCTCGCTTCCCGTCCAATCCCGAGCGAGACCCAGGATCATCGCCCGGTTGAGGATGTCGGAATTGGAGCCCCAGGCATAGCCTTCGGGAGCGAAGGGGATGTGGTAGCCGACGCGGCCGGCCTCGGCGAGGAATCCCTCCGCCGCCTCGATGAGGCGGCGCCGTTGCGCGTCCCGCTCCGCCCGCGGCAGCCCGCTCGGCACCAGCGCGAGCGAGATGGTGCCGAGGGTGGCCGTGCGCGGCCAGGCGTGGACGGCGATGGGGCCGCTGAAATGCGGCGACGCCCGGAGCGCCTGCGCATAGGAGTCGCGCCCGGTCGTCACGAACAGCTCCGCCGCCGCCCAATAGAATTCATCGCCGAAGTCGCTGTCGCCATAGCCGCCGCTGCCGTCGAAGTTGCCGACAGCGTAGACCTCCGGATTGCGCCGGGCCGCAGCCCAGGCCTCCTCGGCCGCCGCAAGGCAGCGGGCGCTGAAATCGCTATCGATGGTCCGCCAGATGCGCGCGCACTGCGCAGCCGTTGCCGCCAGGTTGAGCGTCGCGCCGGTGCTGGGCGGATACAGAAACCGCCGTTCCCGGTCCTGGTCGGGCCGAAGCGGAAGCCCCGTCCACTTCTCGTCCGCAACCTTGTGGTGCGCCATTCCGGAAGCGTCGATTTCGGTGAAGGCGAGGTTCCGCCCCGGACTGGCGACGCCCACCGGCAGCCGCATCCGAGTGCCTTGCGGGACCTGCATCGCAAGCAGGAACTCGATCTCCCAACGGGCTTCGTCCAGAATATCGCTGACGCCGTTGCCGGCCTCGGGAAGCGAGGCCGTGCCGTCGCTGAACAGGTCATGCCCGCCGCGCTCGCGCTGGCGTTCATACAGGTTCAGCAGCGTCCACACGGCGATGCCGCCGTTGACGACATATTTGCCGTGGTCGCCGGCATCGTACCAGCCGCGGCTGACGTCGAGCGTGTAGCCGCAGCCGGGCCAACGGTTGCCGTTGAGGTCCTCGCCTGAAAAGCAGGTCGCGCGCTCGGGCGCATGGGCCGCCGGGCGCGCCCAACGCTCGCCGCCGGCATATCGCGGCTCGATCGCGGTGCCGCTTCTATTGTGATAGAAATAGGCGAGCGCGTCGTAGGGGAGGCGCGCGTAGAGCCCGTCGGCGATTCGGAACGGCCGGCTCCGTGCCTCGCCGACGACGAGCCGGAACCCCTCGCCCTCGCCGCGGAAGCCGCTGAAATCGACCTGGTGGACATGCTCGCCGGAATAAGAGTCCCGCCCGAACACTCGAGTCACGCCTTGCGCCCTCGCGTCGCCCCCGGCGTCGAGCAGCCGCCACCTCAGCGGCGCGGCCGATTCGTTCGGCACGATCGCCCGCTTGGGTCCGTCGGGCGTCAGGCCGAGCTGATTGAGGCGGACCGTCGTCGCCGCGCCGATCTGCGCCGCCGCCGCAACCGAGCCCGTGCACGCGAGCGCTGCCGCCAGAAGCCACCTACGCATGCCGCTACCGAGCCCGCACGGTGAGGGTCGCGTTGCGCAGCGACGCGGAATTCGGACCAGCGGAAATCGTGAAGGTTCCGGGCTCGACGACCCGCTCCATCCTCGGGTTCCACAAGGCGAGATCGTCCGGCGTGAGCTCGAACATGATCGTCCGGCGCTGCCCGGCCCGCAATGCGACGCGCTGGAATCGCCGCAGCTCGATCACCGGCCGAGTCACCGAGCCGGCGTCGTCGCGAACATAGAGCTGGACGACCTCGTCGCCGGCACGGCGGCCGGTGTTGCGCACCTCGACCTCGACTCGGACATTCTCGTCCGGGCGGATGCTCGAGCGGCGCAGCCTCGGCGCCGAGATGTCGAAGCTCGTATAGCTCAGGCCGTATCCGAACGGATAAAGCGGCTGGTTCGAATCGAACAGATAGCCTCGGCGGGCGGTGGGCTTGCGGTTGTAGAAGATCGGCAGCTGGCCGACGCTTCGGGGCACCGAAACCGGCAGGCGGCCAGCCGGATTGACCCGGCCGAACAGCACGTCGGCGACTCCGTGGCCGGTCTCCTGGCCGAGATACCACCCCTCGATCAGGGCCGGGGCGTTCGCGGCGAGATAGTTGATCGCGAGCGGCCGGCCGTTGAGCAGGATGACGATGGTGGGCTTGCCGAGCGCGAAAATGGCGCGCGCCAGCTCCTCCTGCGGCCCCACCATCTCGAGCGAGGCGCGGTCGCCGAGATGGGTATCGGCCCAGGCCTCGCGGCTGAGCTGCTCGTTCTCGCCGAGCACCATGACCACCACGTCGGCGCGGCGCGCGGTCTCCACCGCCTCGGTCATCAGTCGGCGGTTCACCGCCTCGGACACCAGCCGTACCTCGTCCTGCGCCCAGATCCTCTGCTCGGTGAGACGAACGCCTTCGGCGAAGTCGACCTGGAAGCGGCCGCTCGCCTCGTCCTGAAGCCCCTCGAGGACGCTGACGACGTGCCGCGGCTCGTCGCTGTAGCCGCCGATCGGAGTGTCGCGGGCGTGGGTGCCGATCACCGCCAGCCGGTCGATCCGCGACGCGTCGAGCGGGAGCAGGTCGTTCTCGTTGCGCAGCAGGATCATCGCCCGCGCCGCCGCCTCGCGCGCCAGAGCGATCGAGTCGGGCGTGGCGGTGAGCCGATCGGCCGCGGCGGCATCGACATAGGGATTGTCGAACAGGCCGGCCTCGAACTTCAAGCGCAGGATTCGCCGAACGGCATCGTCGATCTGAGCCTGGGTGATCCGACCCTCGCGCACCAGCTCGGGCAAATGGAGATAGGCCTCCCCGTCCGGAGTCTCGATGTCGACGCCGGCGTTCATCGCCGCGACCGCCGCGTCCTTCAGATTGTCGAACATGTTGTGGCGAGTCATCATCTCGCGGATCGCGAAATAGTCGCTGACGACTGCGCCCGTGAAACCCCATTCGCGCCGGAGCACGTCGCCGAGCAGCCAGTGGTTCGCATGGCTCGGAATACCGTCAATCTCGTTGTAGGACGCCATGACGGAACGGATCGGCAGCCTGCGCACGGCGCGTTCGAAGGGCGGAAAGAAGACCTCGCGCAGCGTCCGCTCGCCATAGGGAGCGGGCCCGACATTGGTGCCGCTCTCCGGCTGGCCGTGGCCGGTCATGTGCTTGAGCGTCACGAAGACCCGGTCCGGGGCGAGCGGGAGCGCCGTCCCCTGGAAGCCGCGGATCGCGGCGAGCGACATCTCGCTGACCAGATAGGGATCCTCGCCGTAGGTTTCCTCGATTCGGCCCCATCGCGGGTCGCGGGCCACGTCGACGACCGGGGCCAGGGCGAGCTGGGCGCCGCGCGCCCGCATCTCGCGGGCGGCGACCGCAAAGACGCGCTCGACCAGCGCCGGGTCCCAGGTGCTGGCGAGAGCGATCGACTGCGGGAAGCTGGTCGCCTCGCGCGCCACATAGCCGTGCAGCGCCTCCTCGTGGAACAGCAGGGGGATGCCGAGCCGGGTGCGCTCCACCGCCCAGCGCTGGGCCGCGTTGATATATTCGGCGGTCTCCCGCGGGCCTCGATTGGCCTGGCCAGCGGTCGCTCCGGCCGCGCCGCCGGGCGGGGTGGTGACTCCGCGGCGATCGGAGGGGCGAGCGATCTGGCCGAGGCCATTGGGGAAAGCGCGCGAAGCCCGCTCGGGCGAAAAGTCGCCGGAGGGGGTCTGGATTCGGTCCTTATGCTCCCAAACCGAGAGCATCTGGGCCACCTTCTCCTCCAACGTCATCCGGGAGAGCAGATCCTCGATCCGCCGTTCCACCGGCTGCGACGGATCCTTGTAGAGCGGCCTGTCCGGCGACTGCGAAACCGCCGCGCTGGTGACGCAGGCGGTAAGCAGGGCGGCCGCGGCGATCAGCCGCAAGCCAAGGCGCTCGTAGGTCGTCCGCGCGAAAAGCCGCTTCATCTTCCTCTCCCGGCGCGCCGGCGGTTTTGCTTGTGATAGCGCTACCATGTGGATAGTCGCTGCCCCCGCGCCCGGTCAACTGCCCCAATTTGCATCGGCCGGGCCATGGCCATAGGCTCGCGCGCAGAGGAGACAATATGAGGGCCAGCCGGCGCAGCCGCGGGACGGTGACCATCCAGGACGTTGCGCGCACCGCTGGGGTGTCCGCGATGACCGTGTCGCGCGTGATCAACGGCGAGCGCAACGTCCGCGAGACCACTCGGACGGCGGTGCTCGAAGCCATAGAACGGCTGAACTACACGCCGAACACGGCGGCCCGCAGCCTGGCCGCCGGAGAGGCGACCCATATCGGGCTCCTCTATGCCAATCCGAGCGCCGCCTATCTGAGCCTGTTCCTCGTCGGAGCGCTCGAGGCCGCCCGCCGGACGGGATGCCATCTGGTTCTGGAGGCCTGCGAATCGGACAGCGCGGACGAGCAGGCGGAAGCGACCAAAAGGTTCGTGCAGTCGGGCGTGGACGGAGTGATCCTCCCGCCGCCGCTGTCGGAATCGCTCGCGGTGCACGGCGAGCTCGCTGCCTCGCAGACCCCGGTCGTCACCGTGGCGATGGGCGTGCCGCAGCCCGGCGGGCTCAATGTCAGGATCGACGACTTCGCCGCCGCCGCCGAGATGACTCGCCACCTCCTCGAGCTCGGTCACCGCCATATCGGCTTCATCCGCGGCCACCCGAACCAGACTTCCAGCGCCGAGCGGAACCGCGGCTTCGTCGCCGCGCTCGAGGGGCATGGCATCGATCCCGCCCAGGCGCCCACCGAGCAGGGCTATTTCACCTACCGATCGGGGCTGGTCGCCGCGGAGCGGCTCCTCGCTCGAGCCGACCGCCCGACCGCGATCTTCGCAAGCAACGACGACATGGCGGCGGCGACGGTGAACGTCGCCCATCGCTGCGGCCTTCGGGTGCCCGACGACCTCAGCGTCGTCGGCTTCGACGACACCGCTCCGGCGACGACGGTCTGGCCCGAGCTGACGACGGTTCGGCAGCCGGTGGCCGAGATGGCGGAGGCGGCGCTCGGCCTGCTCGTCGCCGACCTCCGGCCGCACAAGAGCAGCAGCCTGTCCGGGGTTGCGGAGCGGGTTCTCGAGCACAGGCTGGTGGTGCGCGAGTCAAGCGCTCCTCCGCACGCCCGGCCGGGGCGAAAGCGGGTCGGGTAGGCGGCCGTGGCGAGCGGCGGACGCGCGCGGCCGCCGCGATCAGACCAGGCGTAGGGCGCTTCGGCGCTTGGCGACTATCCAGGCCTCGGCTTGATCCACGAAGGTGGAGACACTCCCGTCGGGATTGGAGGTGGTGAAGCCGCCCGAATCCCGATCGTTGGAGCGGCCGCTTTCGCGGCAGAGAGCCAGAGCGCCGTCCAGATCGTCGTCCAGGAGATTCAGGCATATCGCGAGCGCACGCCGCCGCCCCCGCGGCGGGCCGCCGTCGGTCAGCTCGTCGAGCATGCGGCCGGTGGAACGGGTCTCGCGGGATTCCTCCAGCTGCCCGTCCGCCGACCTGGCGGCCAGCTCCGCCAGCGCCGACACCTCGGCCACGTCCGAGCCGACCCGGCTCTCCCTGGGAGGCGGATGCAGGACCCAGGCGCCGTTCGCCCGGAAGGACAGGGGCAGCTTGCCGTTGTCGGGGAGGCCGACAATGTCCCAGAACAGCGGGTCGAGAGCCATCGGCTTCAGCGCGAAGGCGATCGCGGCGCCGCGCTCCCACAGGAGCGAGGGCAGAATGCTCGCGAACCACTCGCCATCCTGCCGAAAGAGCCAGCCGCCGGCATAACGCCAGCCGCGGCGGCGACCCGCGGCCTTCAGCGCAGCCTGGAAATCCTTCTCGCGCCGCTTCGCCGCCGAGCGCTGGTCGCGGCCGAGCCTCCTCGGCCAGGGTTGCGGATCGCTCTCCACGCCGACCTCCTGCCGCCTCGCCGAGCGTGACGCAATGGCCGCTCTGGCCCCGCGAGCGGCTCGTCGAGCGCCCGGGACGGAGTGAGCCTCGCAGCATGGCCGGTCCAATCGAAGAGGGCCAGACCCTTGCCGCGACCGTCGCGGCGCCGGGGATCCGGGCCCTGCCGACGCTTTCGCGACCGGGAAGATGGCGGAGAGGGAGGGATTCGAACCCTCGGTACCCGTAAGGGCACAACGGTTTTCGAGACCGCCCCGTTCGACCGCTCCGGCACCTCTCCGCTGCTGGCGAGCAGGCCCCGTCCTTCGGGGCCGGTCGACGAGCGGCGCGCTCTAACCCAGGGCAATCGCCTTGCCAAGCATGTCCTGAGCGCGGCGAAGGGCGACCTTGCTTGTTGTCGAGCCCCGGCAAGCCTACATGGGAGGCATGACCGGCCCCGACAACCGTCCGCTCGATGCCCAGGGCTCGCCCGTGGCCCCGTCGGTCGCCCACGCCGATTTCTCGATCGGCGACGTCGTCCGCCACCGGCTGTTCGATTTCCGCGGCGTCATCTTCGACATCGACCCGGTCTTCGCCAACAGCGAGGAATGGTACCAGGCGATCCCGGAGGACATCCGCCCGCCCAAGGACCAGCCCTTCTACCATCTCCTCGCCGAGAACGGCGAATCCTCCTACATCGCCTATGTCAGCCAGCAGAACCTGCTCCCCGACAATCTCGGCGAGCCGGTCCACCATCCCGCGATCGACGGCCTGTTCCAGGGCTTCACCGACGGCCGCTACCGCCTGCGCCCCGAGCGCCGCCACTAGCGCGACGAGGCGGCCCGCTTGGTTGACACGGGGCGCCGCCCTATGTAGCAGCCGGCGTTCCCGCGCGGGCCTGCCGGCGCGGTCAAGCTCTAAGGTGTCTGGATAAAGCCATGTTCGCAATCGTGCGCACGGGCGGCAAGCAATATCGCGTCGCCGCCGGAGACAAGATCGTCGTCGAGAAGCTCGCCGGAGAGGCGGGCGACACGGTCACGCTCGGCGACGTCCTGCTCGCCGGCGACGGCGGCGAGCTGAAGCCGACCGACGGCCTCACCGTCTCGGCCGAGATCATCGCCCAGGCCAAGGCCGACAAGGTCACCGTCTTCAAGAAGAAGCGGCGCCACAATTACCGGCGCAAGAAGGGCCATCGCCAGCAGCACACCATCCTCAGGATCGTCGGCATCGGCGACCAGAAGGCCGCGCCGCGGAAGGCCGCCGAGAAGCCGGCCAAGGCCGCCGAGGCCGCGCCCGTCCCTTCGGAAGGCCCCGCCAAGATCGAGGGCGCGGAAAGCGCGATGACCGACACGCCGGCACCCAGGAAGGCGCGCAAGGAGACGGCGAGGAGCGACGCCGCGGCCGAGGCTCCGGCCAAGGCCGAGCCGACGGCGAGCGAGCAGACCGACAGCCCGGCGCCGAGGAAGAAGGCTTCGACAAAGAAGCCCCCGGCTGATAAAGAAGCTTAAGGATTCGAAGGTAGGTTATTCGTCATGGCACATAAGAAAGCAGGCGGCTCGTCGCGCAACGGCCGCGACTCCCAGAGCAAGCGGCTCGGCGTGAAGAAGTTCGGCGGCGAGGCGGTCGTCGGCGGCAATATCATCGTTCGCCAGCGCGGCACCAAATATTATCCGGGCAACGGCGTCGGCATGGGCAAGGACCATACCCTCTTTGCGCTGACCGACGGCCGAGTCGCGTTTCGCGACGGCAAGCTCGGCCGCAAGTTCGTCCACATCGACATGTGGCCGGCTGGCGCGGCGGAATAGGGGCAGCCGAGGACGGGCTGCCCAGGAAGGGCGGCCCCGAAGGTTCTCGAGAACCGAAAAGTGAGGGAAAGGGTCGCCCCCCGAGAGGGAGGCGACCCTTTTCTTTACGGTCGCCGGCCTCGTCGCCGAGACGAGGCGACCGCTCGGGTCTTTTTTCTCCCTCACGAAAGTGTCGCCGGTCCGCAACCCGATGCGGGCAAGGCCGGCGGCGGACGCGAAGGAGAAGGCCATGTTCGCGAGGACCGAAAGACTGCTGCTGCGGCCCGGCTGGGGCGAGGACGCCCCCGCTCTGTTCGAGGCGATCGGCGACGAGGCCATCGTCCGCAACCTCGCCACCGCGCCCTGGCCCTACCGCTTCGCCGACGCCGAGGCCTTCCTCGCCCGCGAGCGCGGGCCGCTCGACGTGCGCTGCCTCATCTTCTTGCGCACCGGCGGCGCGCCGCGGCTGGTCGGCGGCATCGGCCTGGGCCGCATGCCGGGCGGCGACGAGGTCGAGCTCGGCTACTGGATCGCCCGACCCTATTGGGGCCGCGGCCTCGCCACCGAGGCGGGGCGGGCGGTGATCGCCAATGCCCGCCACTCGCTCCGGCTGAAGACCCTCGTCGCCGGTCATTTCCTCGACAATCCCGCCTCGGGCCGGGTGCTTGCGAAGCTCGGCTTCCGCCCGACCGGGCAGATCGCTCTGCGCCACAGCGCCGGCCGCGGCGAGGAGGCGCCTTGCCGACTGCTCGAGCTCGATCTGGGCGGCGAGGAAGAGGTCATGACCGAGACCGCCGCCCGGGCGGCCGCCTGACGGCCCAGCCGCGACCGGATAGTCTCCGCTTGACCTCAGCCTAGGTTGAGGTTGCACAAGCGCTGTCCGGCACCGGGCGGAGGAGCCATGGACGACGATCCCGATCGCACGAGCGCGCGCGGCGATGCCGCCGGCTCGTCCTGGCGCGAGCTATTCGGCGGCGGCCGAGGTCCCGTCCTGGCGCTGATCCTGCTCGGCGACTGGCTGGTCGCGGCGGATGCTCTGGTGACGGCGACGATCATGCCGGGCGTCGGCGCGTCGCTCTCCGCCTTCGCCTGGTTCGGCTGGGCGGCGGCGGCCTTCCTCACCGGGCTTGTCGTCGCCGGCGCCTCGGCCGGATGGCTTGCGGAGCGGCTCGGCCTGCGCGCGGCGCTGATCCTCGGCGGAGCCTTCTTCGCGCTCGGCTGCGTGCTGAGCGCCGCCGCGCCCGGCATCGCGGTCTTCATGCTCGGCCGAATCCTCCAGGGCTGCGCCGCCGGCTGGGTGATCGGGCTCATCTACGTCGCGCTGGCGATGCTGTTCCCGCCGAGCCAGCTGCCCCGGGTCTTCGCGCTGGCGACCAGCGTCTGGGGGATCGCCACCCTGGCGGGTCCGCTGCTCGGCGGCCTGTTCGCCGATGCGGGGCTGTGGCGCGGCGTGTTCTGGCTGTTCGCGGCCCAAGCGGTGCTGTTCACCGCCGCCGTCGCCAGGCTCATTCCGCCTTCGGTCTGCCGGACCGGAAGCAACCGGTTCGCGGTCCGCCCGCTTATCCTGCTCGGCGCCGGAATCGCCGCGATGGCGAGCGCCGGCGTGGTCGAAGGCGTCGCGCCGGCCGTGGCGCTCGGCGGCGGCGGTGTCGGGCTGCTCCTCCTCGCTTTCGCCGACGATCGGGCCCGCGCCAGCGGCGTCCTGCCGAGGCGAGCGGCGAGCCCAGGCTTGCCGATCGGCGCCGCTTATCTGGCCTATTTCGCGACGACCGCGGCGGGCGTGGCCTTCGCCCTGTACGGCCCCGCCGTCTTGCAGTTCAGGCACGGGCTGAGCGCCCTCGAGGCGGGCTACGTCGCGGCGGCGGAGGCGCTGGCCTGGACCGCGGCGGGACTCGCGGTGGCCGGGGCCGGCGCGGCGTGGCGCGGCAGGCTGATCGTCGCCGGCGCCGCCTCGATCCTCGCCGGGGTGACGGCGCTGGCGCTGGTGATGAACGGCGCCAGCCTTGCCGCCGTCGCCGGCGCCGGGGCTGTGCTCGGCGCCGGCTACGGCCTTTCCTACGGCTTCATCAGCCGGCGCGTCATGGCGGGCTTCGACGAGGCCGACCGCGCCCGCGGATCCAGCGCGATCGGAGTGGTTCGCAATGCCGGCGGAGCGGTCGGCGCGGCGCTTGCCGGCCTCGCCGCCAATGCGGCCGGATTCGGGGGCGGGCTCGACGAGGCGAACGTGGCAGCCGTCGCATGGGCGGCTTTCGGCGTCGGTATCCCTTTCGCGCTGATCGGCCTCGCCGCCGCGCTCCGGCTGACGAGGCGGCGATCGCCGCTCGGCCCTCTTCAGGCCGGCAGGGCGCCCGGCATCACCGAAGCGGCATAGGCGCTTTCGAACTTCGCGATCAGCGCGCGATCGTCGTGGTTCCAGGGGTGGAAGCGGGGCATGAAGAAGCTCAGCCAGGCGCCGAAGATCTTGCGCAGCATCCCGGGGCGGACCCAGGCGAACCAGAACGTCCTCGCCCAGGCGGCCGGCCCCATGATCCCGTCCTGCCGAAGCAGCTCGAGAGTGCCGCGGGTCCGATCGACGATGAAATTCCGGGTGACGTAGAGCATCACCTTCGCCTTCACCTTCCAGCGCTTGCCGCGCGGCCAATGTCCGGTCGCATGGAGCCAGGTGTCGTAGGCGACGCCCTTATGCTCGATCTCCTCGATCGCGTGCCAGCGCCACAGCGCCGCGCTCTCGCTGTCGGCTCGGCCGAGATGGCGAGGGTCGTCGAGCAGCTGGTGGGCGAGAATGGCGGTGAAATGTTCGAGGCACATGGTGGCCGCGAGGCTGACGATCGGCGGCTTCGAGCGGGTGACCCCGAGCCGCCACTCGACCCGCGCCTCGAGCGGAGCGAGGTCGTATCCGGCCTCGAGCGCGCGCTTGTTGAACTGGACGTGCTCGCGGCTGTGCATCACCTCCTGGGTGACGAAGGCCTTGATCTCGGCTTCCAGCTTGGGCGGCGCGCCTTCGCGGAACTTGCGCACGCTCTCGACGAAGAAGGCCTCGCCCTTCGGAAAGGTGGCCGAGAGCGCGTTGTAGAAAGCCGAGGCGACCGGATCGCCGCCCATCCACCAGCGTTCCTGCTTGCTGCCGCGGCCGAAGCGCCGGTCGCGCGGGACGATCGTCAAGTCTGCGGGTGTACCGGTTCGCGCCATGCTGTATCTCCGTTCCATGCCGGATATGCAATACTTACATAGATGTCAATAACCCGCGAGCGCCTCAGCCCGGAGGAGAGCCGAGGGGCGGCTCTGGAGGCGGCGCGCCGCCTTCTGATCGAGCGCGGTCCGCAGGCGGTGACTCTGAAGGCGGTGGCGGCGGAGATCGGCAAGACCCACGCCAATCTGCTCCACCATTTCGGCTCGGCCTCGGGCCTGCAGTCGGCGCTCGCGCAGCTGATCAGCGACCGAGTCTGCGCGGGCATCGCCGAGGCGGTGCAAAAAAGCCGGGCCGGCGAGGCCGATCCCGGCGCGATCGTCGACCGCACCTTCGACGCCTTCGGGCGCGAGGGCGCGGGCGCTCTGGCCGCCTGGATGATCCTCTCCGGCAACCGCGACGCGCTCAACCCGATCCTGGATTCGATCCACCAGCTCGTCGACCGGCTGGGCGAGGGGCACGAAGATCGCCCGGTCCACGAGAATACGTTGTGGCTGGTGCTTGCCGCCGTCGGCGATGCGCTGCTCGGCGAGCCGATGGCCGAAGCGCTCGGCCTGCCGCGCGAGAAGGCGCGCGACGTCGCCCGGCGCCAGCTCATCGCCGCCCACAAGGCACAGCAAGGAGAGAGGCCGTGATCGGCGGTGCCCATGCGATGATCTTCACCACCGACCCGGAGGCGGACCGCGCCTTCCTTCGCGACGTGCTGGAAATACCCTGCATCGACAGCGGCGGCGGCTGGCTGATCTTCAAGCTGCCCCCGGCCGAGCTCGGAGTCCATGGCGGCGCCAACGGCTTCCACCAGATCTACTTCATCTGCGACGATGCCGAGGCTTTCGTCGCGGAGATGAAGGACAAGGGCGTCGCCACCGATCCCATTTCGGAGGAGGATTGGGGGCGCAGCACGGGAGTCACCCTGCCCGGCGGCGGCAAGCTCGGGATCTACCAGGCCACCCACGCGAGGCCGTGAGCCTTTTTCGGCTAGGATAAGGGCTTCCCTCGCAAGGCCTTGCGGGGGGTCGATCGGGTCTTATTATCGGCCCGTGAAGCAACGCGCCGCGATATTCCGATGTGCCTTCCTGCTGCTGGCGGGCCTCCTCCCCGGAACGCTTTCCGGCCGAGCCCAGGCCCAGGCCCCGGCCCCGGCCCTCGCCCACGTCCCGGTTCCGGACCGGCAGGTCGCTTCCCGGGTCGACGAATATATGGAAGCGCTGCTTCGCGTCCGCGGCTACGGCGCCTCCGTCCTGATCGCCCGCGGCGACCGGGTCATCGTCAGCCGGGGCTACGGCCTGGCCAATGCCGAGCTCGGCGTCGCCAACACCCCCGAGACGGTCTTCCGGATCGGCTCGATCACCAAGCCCTTCACCGCCGCCGCGATATTGCTGCTTCAGGAGCGCGGAAGGCTGAGCACCCAGGACCTGTTATGCGCTCATCTGGCCGATTGCCCTGAAGCCTGGCGCGCCGTCACCCTCCACCACCTGCTGACCCATAGTTCGGGGATCGCCAACGTCACCGCATTGCCCGACTGGAACGCCCTCAAGACGCTTCCGGCGGCTCCGGCCGCCGTCGTCGCCCGCTTCAGCCCGCTTCCGCTGAGGTTCGCGCCCGGCGAGCGCTTCGAATATTCCAACTCCAACTACATCCTGCTCGGCCTCGTCATCGAGCGGGCGTCGGGGCAGGCCTACGAAGCCTTCATGCGCGAAGCCGTCTTCGCGCCGCTGGGCCTCGAAAGCACCGATTACGATCATCCGGCGCGGCTGGTGCGCAACCGTGCCGCCGGCTATTCGCGCGACGGCGCCAGCATCGTCAACGCGCCCTATGCGGACATGAGCCTGCCCTTCGCCGCCGGAGCGCTGCACTCGACGACCGGAGACCTGCTGCGATGGGCGCGAGCCCTGGAAGCCCCGGGCTTCCTCTCGCAGCGGTCGCTCGAGGCGATGTTCACGCCCTTCCGCCAAGGCTATGCTTATGGCTGGGGCGTCGGCACCTTGCTCGACCGGCGGCATGTCGGCCATACCGGGGGGATCGAGGGTTTCTCCACCCACATCTCCCGCTTTCCCGACGAGCGAGCGACGGTGATCGTGCTCAGCAACAACGACGCGGCCGTCGCCAACGTGATCGCCCGGGACCTCGCCGCCATCCTCTTCGGCGAACCCTACGAGATCCCGAGCGTCCCGCGCCAGGTCGCCATCGACCCGCGGCTGTATGACGAATATGTCGGCCGCTACGAGATCGCTCCGGGCGCGGTTCTGACCGTGACCAGGGACGGGCCCCGGCTCATGGCCACCAGCGGCGCCGATCCGGGCGCGGAGATATTCCCCGCCTCGGAGACCGAATTCTTCCTTCGAGTCATCGATGCGCGGATCAGCTTCGTCAGGGGCGAGGGCGGCCGGGTGACCGGGCTGGTCCTTCACCAGAACGGCCAGGACGTGCCGGCGCGCAAAGTCGAATAGCCGCCGCCTGCCTCGCCACAGCGGGGTAGCGGTCCACCCTCGTCCGGCGCTAAGGCCGCGCCGATGCATTTCCTCGACCAGGCCAAGATCTTCATCCGCTCCGGCGCCGGCGGGCCGGGGGCGGTCAGCTTCCGGCGCGAGAAGTTCATCGAATATGGCGGCCCGGACGGCGGCGACGGCGGCAAGGGCGGCGACCTGATCTTCGAGGCGGTCGAAGGCCTCAACACGCTGATCGACTTTCGCTACACCCAGCATTTCAAGGCGCCGCGCGGGAAGGGCGGCGCCGGTCGCAACCAGACCGGCGCGGGCGGCCCGGACCTGGTCGTCAGGGTCCCGGTCGGCACCCAGGTCCTGTCCGAGGACAAGGCGCATGTGCTCGCCGACATGACCGAGGTCGGCCAGCGCGTCGTCCTCCTGAAGGGCGGCGACGGCGGCCGCGGCAATGCCAGCTACAAGAGCTCGACCAACCGGGCGCCTCGCCAGCACGGCACCGGCTGGCCGGGCGAGGAGATGTGGGTCTGGCTGAGGCTCAAGCTGATCGCCGACGCCGGGCTCGTCGGCCTGCCCAATGCCGGCAAGTCGACCTTCCTCAACGCCGTCTCCAACGCCAAGGCGAAGGTCGGCGACTATCCGTTCACGACGCTCCACCCGAAGCTCGGAGTGGTCCGCCACAAGGGCGCCGATTTCGTCCTCGCCGACATTCCGGGCCTGATCGAAGGGGCCGCCGAGGGCGCCGGAGTCGGCGACCGCTTCCTCGGCCATGTCGAGCGGACCCGAGTCCTGCTCCATCTCGTCGACGCCAATAACGAGGACGTCGCCGCCGCCTACCGGACGGTTCGAGCCGAGCTCGACGCCTATGGCGCGGGCCTTGCCGACAAGCCTGAGCTGGTCGCGCTCAACAAGGTCGATACGATCGACGCCGAGCTCAGCGCCGCTCTGGCCGCCGAGCTCGAGCAGGCCTGCGGCGACAGGGTCTATCCGGTCTCGGGCGCGACCGGGGAGGGGACCGCGGCCGTGCTCGACGCGTTGCTCGGCCGGATCGGGGGCCTCGTCGAAGCCGGGAGCCCCGAAGAAGGAGACTGGTCGCCGCTATGAGCCGCGCCGCGATCGCGAAGACGCGGACCCTGGCGCTGACCGGGGGCACCGGCTTCGTCGGATCGCATCTGCTGGGCGCCGCCCGCGGCGAAGGCGTCGAGATCCGGGCGCTCACCCGCGGCTGGCGGCCGCCCGAGGAGGACATCGACTGGGTCGACGGAGCGCTCGACCGGCCCGAGAGCCTGGTCAAGCTGTGCGACGGCGCCGACGCCGTCGTCCACGTCGCCGGGCTGATCAACGCCCCCGATCGCGCCGCTTTCGAGGCGGTCAATGTCGGCGGCACCGCGAACATGATCGACGCCGCCCGCAAGACGGGCGTCCGCCGCTTCGTCCACATTTCGTCGCTCGCGGCTCGGGAGCCCGGCCTTTCGGACTATGGCCGCTCCAAGGCGAAGTCCGAACGGCTGGTCGCGGCTTCGGGCCTCGACTGGACCATCATCCGCCCGCCCGCCGTCTACGGCCCGGGCGACCGCGAGACCTTCGAATTGTTCAAGATGGCCCGGCGCGGCCTGGTCGCGCTCCCTCCCGGCGGCCGCTTCTCCATTCTTCACGTCGAGGATCTGTGCCGCCTGATCCTCGCCGTTATCGACGAGCCGGACACCCATTCGGAGACCTACGAGCCCGACGACGGAGCGGCAGAGGGCTGGGAGCACCGCCATTTCGCGCGCACCCTGGGGCGGGTGTTCGGCAAGCGGGCCGCGACCGTGTCGATGCCGCGGGTCGTCATGCACGGGGCCTCCCGGATCGAGCGGCTGGTGAGGCGCGACAGCGCCAAGCTGACGCCCGACCGGGTCCGCTATTTCTGCCACCCCGACTGGGTCGTCGCCGCCCGCCGCCGCCCGCCGGAGGCGCTTTGGAAGCCCCGGATCCGGACTCCGACCGGCCTCAGGCAGACGGCCGAATGGTATCGCGAGCAGGGCTGGCTGAAATGATCAGCCGACGTAGATAGCGACGTAGGCGGCGCAGCTCGCGACCAGCCCCGCCAGGAAGGTGCGGTAGGCCCAGGCCAGCATCCGGTATTTCTTGTTCTGAAGCACTGATCCTGCCTGGTAGATGTCGCGCGCCATCGTCCGGTAGATGCTGTCGTCGCTGTGCAGCCGGGCCGTTATCCTGTCGATGAATTCCTCTTCCCCCATGCGCGTGAAAGTCCCGAAGAACAGGATGTTGGGCTCGCCCTTCGGCTTGCGCGGCCGGGTCTTGGGAAGCACCGCGAGCACGGCGAAGATCGCCGAGAAGAAGGCCGAGGCGCCGAGGATCAGCAGCGGCAGCGGGGCGGTCGAGCCCCGGGCCTGGCCGATGGTGATGGTGAAGATGACGAAGGTCGCCCCCATCAGGATGCTGGCCTTGGTGTCGGCCATGGCGGAGAGCTGAAGCTGGGCGAGCTGGGCGGTGCGCATCATATGCGCGGCATTGACCGGATAAGGCTGCGCGGGCTTCTTCTCTTCCGCCACCGGTGACTCTCCTTTCGCTGGCGCGGCGCTTCATGGCACGGCCCTCGCCGGCTTGCCAAGCTGCCGCCCGCTTTCCGCCCTATTCGCTTGGCAGACCATGGCGGCAAACCTAAAGGGCAGCCATGACGGACCGCGATCGGACCTTCGCCAAGGTCGCCGAGCTGATCGGACCCTTCAACCGGAAGGGGGCGGAGCTCGGCGAGGCCACCACCTTCGCCGGCGACCTTGAGTGGGACAGCCTGGTCGTGCTCGACTTCGTGGCTTCGGTGGAGGACGAGTTCGACATCCTGATCACGATGAACATGCAGGCCGAGATCGAGACGGTCGGCCAGCTCGTCGACGCGATCGAGAAGCTGAAGACCGAGGCCTAGGAGCGATGCCGATGACGGAGGCGGTCCGCAACGCCATGGACCCGGCCGAAGAGGCGCCGCTCGCGCCCTCGGGCGGCGACCTGTTTTCGAAGTTCGACGCGCTCATCGCCGAGCGCGACGCGCTGCTCGAGACCGGCGTTCGCGACCCGTTCGGACTGGTCATGGAGAAGGTTCTCTCACCGACCCGGGCGATCATCCAGGGCAAGGAGACGATCCTGCTCGGAACCTATAATTACATGGGCATGACCTTCGATCCCGACGTCGTCGCGGCGGGCAAGAAGGCGCTCGACGATTACGGCTCGGGCACGACCGGCAGCCGGGTCCTCAACGGCACCTATCAGGGCCATGCCGAATGCGAGGAGGCCCTGAAGGAATATTACGGCACCCGTCACGCCATGGTCTTTTCGACCGGCTACCAGGCCAATCTGGGGCTGATGTCGACCATCGCCGGCCGAGAGGACTACATCATCCTCGACGCCGACAGCCACGCCTCCATCTATGACGGCTGCAAGCTCGGCGACGCCCAGATCGTCCGCTTCCGCCACAACAGCCCGGAGGACCTCGCCAGGCGCCTGGGCCGGCTGCCGCCGGGCGTCGGCAAGCTCGTCGTGCTCGAGGGCGTCTACTCCATGCTCGGCGACATCGCGCCGTTGAGGGAGATGGTCCAGATCGCCAAGCGCCACGGCGCCATGGTGGCCGTCGACGAGGCTCACGGCATGGGCTTCTTCGGGCGGAACGGCCGCGGCGTGTTCGAGGAAGCGGGCGTGGAGGACCAGGTCGACTTCGTCGTCGGAACCTTCTCCAAGAGCGTCGGCACCGTCGGCGGCTTCGTCGTCTCCAACCACCCCAAGTTCGAGGTCCTTCGCCTCGTCTGCCGGCCCTATGTCTTCACCGCTTCGCTGCCGCCGAGCGTGGTCGCCACCGCCGCCGCCTCGATCCGCAAGCTCAGGGATGCCGGCGACAAGCGCGCCCATCTGTGGCGGAACAGCAAGCGTCTCCATGCCGGGCTTCGCCAGCTCGGCTTCAGCCTTGCTACCCCGGAGGCGCAGTCGGCGATCATCGCCATCATCCTTCCCGACCAGGAGGCCACGGTGCGGATGTGGCAGGCGCTCCTGGAGCAGGGGGTCTATGTCAACATGGCGCGACCGCCGGCGACTCCCGCCGGCATCTACCTGCTGCGTTGCTCGCTCTGTGCCGACCATAGCGACGAGCAGGTAGGCGACATTCTCGACATGTTCGCCGCGGCCGGCCGCGCGACGGGCCTGCTCCCCGCCTGAAGCTCAGCCTGTCATCGAGCGGCACTGGCGAAGAAGCCGGTCGACCGTGGCCGGGGCAAGGGCCAGGGCGGCGGCGTGGCGCCGCTCGAGCCGGGCGCCCTCGAGCGTCTCCCCGGCCCCCAATGTGGCCAAGGTGTTGGCGGCCTCTTGGCGAATCGGCGCGCTGGTGCCGACGAAGACCGCCGCGCCGCCGGTTGCGACGACGAGGATCAGTCCCGCCGCCGCGGCGAGCCCGGCCAGCCGGACGTCGGCCCGCCTCAGCCGCAGCGGCGGCCGCGGCCAATCGATCCCGGGCATCGACGCTAGCGCCCGCCCGGCCGTCGCGCCGTCGGCGAGCCCGGAGCGAAGCGTGCGAACAGGCTGTCGGCGTACCAGAGCGGACGCTCGGCGGCATTGGCGATCCCGAGCACCAGCCGCCTCGCCACTTCGCCGAGCTTGGCGACCACCGCATAGTCGATCGGCTGGGAAAGGTCGTCGCTCGGCTGATGGGCGCGAGTAGTCGTCACTTCCCGCCAGACGGCCTCGCCGACGTTGCGCCCGTCCAGGTCCCTGAACCCGCCGAACAGGAACAGGCCGGGCACGCCGCGCCTGACGAACGAATATTGGTCGGAGCGGGTGAAGAACCCCTCTTCGGGAAACGGATCCCGCGCCACCGCCAGCCCCAGCTCCGCCGCCGCGCTGTGCAGCCGCTCGGCCAGCTGGGACTCCTCGGCGCCGAAGGCGATGACGTCGCCGAAGTCGTAATAAGGAAGCGCTCCGTCGATATTGACGTTGGCGATCAAGCGCGCGCCCGCAAGCGTCGGGTGGGCGGCGAAATAGTCCGAGCCGATCAGCCCCTTCTCCTCGGCGCCGACGGCGAGGAACAGGATGGAGCGCCGCGGCCGCTCGGCTTCAGGCATCCGCGCCATCTCGCGCGCCAGCTCGATCAGGATCGCCGTGCCGACCCCATTATCGAGGGCGCCGTTATAGATCGCATCGCCCGCAACCGGCGCGCCGATCCCGACATGATCGTAATGGGCGCTGACGACCACCACTTCGTTCCGGACCCTCGGATCGCGTCCGGGCAGCAGAGCGGCGACATTTGCGGTGGTGAGGCTGTCGTCGTGCCGCGAGCGGCGCTCGAGCGATACCCGGCTCGCCAACGGAAAACCGCGCGGCGAGCCTGTCCTCGCCTCGGCGAGAAGAGCGGCGAACGGACGGGGCGCTCCGGCGAGGAGCGCATCGACAGCGGCGGCGCGGGCGAAGGCGCGCAGCCTGATCCCAGGCGCGACGACGCTGACCCTGCCCTCGGGGCCGACCCAGTTGAGATCGGTCCGGCCGAGCAGGGAGGCCATGCCGTCGAACGCGAAGCGTTGCTCCAGCGCCGGTGTCCACAGATGGATGACCCCGACCGCACCACGGGCCTCGGCGGTGAGGCGCTGCTGGTCGGCCGAGCCGTAATGGGCCGCTTGCGCCGGCGGCAGGAAGGCCGGCGGTCCGCCGAGCAGGACGACGACCTTGCCGCGAACGTCGAGGCCGCGATAATCGTCCATGCCCCGTTCCGGAGCGACGATGCCGTAGCCGGCGAAGACGAGGGCCGCCTCGATCCGCTGGTCGGCCTGCGCCGCGTCTCCGAAGACGGCGACGTCCTCGCCGTTGGCGAAGGCCCGTCGGCCGCCGACGCCGTCCACCTCGAAGCGGACGCTCCCGGGGACCAGCGTCGTCGCCCGGACGCGGAAGCGCTGGACGTAGCTGCCCGGGTCGCCGGCCGGCTCGAGGCGCGCCGCCTCGAACCGGCTTCGGATGTAGATCTGGGCCAGGGCATCGCCGCGAGTCCCCGCCTCGCGGCCTTCGAGCAGGTCGTCGGCGAGAAAGGCGAGATGGCCCCTCAGGGCCGCCTCGTCGATCAGGATGAGCGGACTGTCCTTCGCCGCGGGCCGGGGCTCGGTCGCCGCCGGACCTGCCAGCGCCGGCACGGCCAGCAGCGCCAGCGCCCATAACAGCGTCCTCATCGGCTTCATGCGCCGGAAATACACCAGCGTGCCGCGCCCGCAACAGCGGCGGCGCCTCCTCCCGAGGGCGGCGCCGCCGCCGATCAGGCAAGGATGATGTTGCTGCCGGCGCCGCCGTCGAGCAGATCGATGCCCGGACCGCCGATCAGCACGTCGTCGCCGAGGCCGCCGAGCAAGGTGTCGACGAAGGCGCCGCCGATGAGGATGTCGTCGTCGCCGCCGCCGTCGGCAACGAAGACGATATTCTCGTTGAGCCCGGACGCGTCCACGACATCGTCGCCGCCGAGAGCGTTGATGATCAGCTTGTCCGTCGCCTCGAAGTTGAGGATCCGGACCTCCGCGGCGAGCCCCTGGACGGTGACGACGCCGTCGGCGCCGACGACCAGGATCGCGTCGTCGCCATCGGTGGCGTTGATGACGATCGTGTCGACCTGGCCGTCGCCGCTGCCGCCGAAGCCCGCGAGATCGATCACGATCCTGCTCGCGTCGGTTCCGCCAAGCTCGCCGATGGTGATCGTGTCGGCGCCGCCCAAAGCGTCGTAGCCGATCTCCTCGACGTCGTTGAGGTCCATCGTCACGTTCGCGACGTCGCGGAAGAAGCGGACCCGCTCGCCATTGGCCGTGATGGCGATATTCTCGTTCGCGTTGCTGCCGTTGAAATCGAGGCTGTCGGCGCCGGCCTGGCCTTCGATGGTGTCGTTGTCGTCGCCGGGGTTCCAGATGAAGACGTCGTCGCCGCCGCCGAGCAGCGCCACATCCTCGCCGTCGCCGCCATTGACCAGGTCCGCGCCCTGAGACCCGAGGAAGACGTCGTCGCCGAGGCCGCCCAGCATGGTGACCATGACCGTGCCGGCCGCGAGCGCGCCGGCATCGATGACGTCCGCACCGCCATTGCCGATCACGACGAGGCCGTCGCCCGCGTCGGCGCCGTAGATTCGGGTCTCGGCGGTGAGGCCGGACACCGCGACTCCGCCGGCAATCGACGAGACCGTGACGACGTCGTCGCCGAGAGTGCCGTTGACGCTGACCTGATCGAGCTGGCCGTCGCCGGTCGAGCCGCCGGCGGTGGCGGCGAGATTGACCACGACCAAAGTCGCGTCGGTTCCCGAGAGGTCGCCGACGACGATGTTGTCGGCGCCTCCGGACGCCTGAACGGCGAGCGTCTCGACGTCATTGAGGTCGACCGTCACGTTGGCGACGTCGCGCAGCAGGCGCACCCGCTCGCCATTGGCCGAGATGCCGATATTCTCGGTCGCGTTCGAACCGTTGAAGACCAGCTTGTCGGTGCCGGCCTCGCCCTCGATCGTGTCGCTGCCGTCGCCCGGGTTCCAGACGAACTGGTCGTTGCCGGCGCCGAGCAGCGCGACATCGTCGCCCTGCTGGCCCTTGACGAGATCGTTGCCTTCGCCGCCGAGGAGGAGGTCGGCGCCGCGGCTGCCGAGCAAAGTGTCGTTGCCGGTGCCGCCGTCGAGGGTGATCGTGCCGATGCCGGCGACGAGCGTCGTGGCGGTGACGATATCGTCGCCGGAGCCGGCCTCGACGACGAGCCGGTCGCCAGCCTCGGCGTTGTTGATCCAGACATAGGCCGGCAGGCCGACCACGGCCAGGGTCGTGCCGCCGCCGAACAGCTCGACGACGTCGTTCCCGGCGCTTCCCCTGATTTTGACGGTGTCGAGCTGTCCGTCCCCGGTCGCTCCGCCCGGGGCCGCGGCGAGATTGATGGCGACCTCGAGGACGTCGGTGCCCGCGAGGTTGCCGACCGTCACGGAATCGGTGCCGCCGGCGGCGTCGAGGCTGATCTTCTCGACATCGTTGAGGTCGGTGACGATATTGCCGACGTTTCGAGTCAAGCGCGCCCGCCCGCCATTGGCGGAAATCTCGATGACCTCGTTGGCGCCGCTGCCGTTGAAGTCGAGCGTGTCGTTCCCGGCCTGACCCTCGACGGTGTCGTTGCCGTCGCCGGGATCCCAGACGAAAATGTCGGTTCCGTCGCCGAGGAAGGCGGTGTCGCTGCCCTGATTGCCGTCGACGGTGTCGTTGCCGGCGCCGCCGAAGAGCAGATCGGCGCCGTTGCCGGCGAGGATCGTATCGTTGCCGGCGCCGCCGTCGATGGTGAGCTGGATGAGGGCGGCGAGATTGCCGGTGGCGGTGATCAGGTCGTTGCCGCCATTGGCGTTGAGAACGAGATTCTCGGTCGTCCCGATGTCGAGATCGAACGGCGCCGGATCGGTGCGGTCGAAGCGGACCCGGCTTCCGTTGGCGGTGATGGTGAAGATCTCGGCGCCGTTGCCGCCATTGACCTCGGCGGTGTCGGTGCCGGCGCCGCCCTCGAACAGGTCGCTGTCGTCGCCCGGATTCCAGATCAGCCGGTCGTTGCCGGCTTCGCCGAACATCGCGTCGTCGCCGTCGCCGCCGGTCAGGGTGTCGTTGTCGGCTCCACCGAACAGCTGGTCGGCGCCCCCCTTGCCGAGCAGGACGTCGTTGCCGGCCTCGCCGAAGAGCAGGTCGGCGCCCGAGCCGGCGGTCAGGGTGTCGTTGCCGGCGCCGCCGAACAATATCGCCCTGGGGAGAGCGCCGTTGGTCTCGCTGAGGGTGATGACGTCGTTGCCGCCGAGGCCGAAGATCTGGATCTCGCCGGTATTGGCGATGGTCGCGGAGCCGCCGAGGACGGCGACCGCGCCACCGTTGACGCGAAGCTTGCCGGCGGCGTCGCGGCTCATCGTGATCGAGTTGGCGATGCCGTCGCCGAGCACGGACAGAAGGCCGGCGGCGGGACTGAAGAAAGCGGTGACAGCCATGGATTTTCTCCTAGCGCGCCCGCTCCGGCTTCAGCCTGGCGCGAGCGCATGCGGGTGCCCCCCGCATTCGGATCTGTTCGGTAGCCGCGAATGGCGCGGCAACATCTCCACGGAATCGCCTGAAGCGGCGACGGCGGCGCTTTCGTCCCGCCAGGTTTCAGGCTGATGCCGCGGCGCCGGGCAAGAGGTGTCAATTGTCACAGCACGGCCGTTCCCCGTCGCCCCGGGCGGTGCGACGCCGGCCGATCCGCGCCGATGCGATTCCCTGCCGCGACCGGGCGCCTTCCCAAGGCGATGCCCATGTTCTACTCTCGGCCCATGGCGGATGAGGCGATCGAGGCCGCTGCCGACGAAGGCGGGCCGCCCCCGTGGCGGGCTTTGTGGATAAGCGCCGGGGCCCTGGTCGCGACGCTGGCTCTGATCGCGCTCATTTTCACCATCACCTGGTCCAACCGGGCCCGGGACGAGGCGCTCGGCTGGGAGCGGCGAACCTACGAGGTGATGCTTCTGACCCGCACCATCGACGCGACCATCGCCCGCTCGGAAGCGGCGCTCGGCCGCTATGTCCTCGACGAGGACCAGGACACCGGAACGGCCTATTACAATGAATGGCGGAGCGCGGGCTGGCAGATCGCCCAGCTGCAGCGCCTGTTGCGGCGCAACGCCCGGCAGACCCGCCGCGTTGCGGAGCTTCGCGCCCTCTACGGCCGCAGGGGCGGGGAGCTTGCGCCGGCGGCGACCGCGGCCGAGCGCCGCCAGGGCGCCGGCGGGCTCAGCATCCTCTACCAGGCGGCCTCGTCGCCGACCCTGCCCGCCTTGCGCGGAAAGCTCGAGGAGATTGCGCGCGCCGAGCGCAGCAACCTCAGCCGGCGGATGCAGGAGACCCAGGTCTTCGTCGCTCGCGCCGACGCCTATACCGACTGGCTCGGCTGGCTGGCCATCCTGATCGGCGTCGGCGCCGTCGGCCTCGCCATCCTCGCCTACCGGGCGTTCATCGAGGGGGTGAAGGCACGGCGGGAGGCGGAAAGCGAGGCGTGGCGCGCGCTCGAGCTCGATCGCGCCGTCCAGCAGCGGACCCACGAGCTCTCCGAAGCCAATGAGCGGCTCAAGGCCGAGGCCGCCGAGCGCGCGGCGGCCGAGGCGCAGCTTCGCCAGGTCCAGAAGATGGAGGCCGTGGGCCAGCTGACCGGCGGCATCGCGCACGACTTCAACAACATGCTGGCGGTCGTCGTCGGCGGCCTCGATCTTGCGCGGCGAAAGCTGCACGGGCCGCGCCGCGAGGTCGAGTTCCACCTCGATAACGCGATGGAGGGCGCGACCCGCGCCGCCGCCCTGACCCGGCGTCTGCTCGCCTTCGCCCGGGCCGAGCCCCTTCTGCCCGAGGCGGTCGCGCCCTCCGAGCGGCTGGAGAACATGCTCGAGATGATCGACCGGACGATCGGCGAGCGGATCACCGTCCATACCCGCTTCGCCGACGAGCCCTGGCATGTGTGGGCCGATCCGGCCCAGCTCGAAAATGCCGTCCTCAACCTGGCCGTCAACGCCCGCGACGCCATGGAAGGCAGCGGCGAGCTGATGATCGAGGTCGACAACGTCACCCTCGCCGCCGGCGACATAGACGACCTTCCGGCGGGAGATTACGTCCGGATCAGCGTCGCCGACACCGGCTCGGGAATCGCTCCCGAGCATCTGGAACGAGTCTTCGAGCCCTTCTTCACGACCAAGCCCGTGGGCAGGGGCACCGGCCTCGGGCTCACCCAGATCTTCGGCTTCGCGCGCCAGTCGGGCGGCCATGCGACGATCGAGTCCCGGGTCGGCGAGGGGACCAGGGTGGCGATCTTCCTGCCGCGCTTCGGGGCCGGCGTCGAACAGCTTCCAGCGCGCGCCGCGCCGGCCGCGCCGGCGGAGCCCGCCTCGCGGCACCAGGGCGCCTCGATCCTGGTCGTCGAGGACGATCCGCGCGTGAGCCGGTCGACGGTCGCGGCGCTCGAGGAGCTCGGCTACCGGCCGCACGCCTGCGCGAGCGGCCGTGAGGCGCTCGAGCTGCTCGCCGGCGACGCGGACGTCGATCTCGTCATCACCGACGTGATGATGCCCGAAATGACCGGAACGGAGCTGGCGGCGGCGATGCGCCGGATGCATCCGCGGATACCGATCCTGTTCGTCACCGGCTATGTCGGGGAGGCCGGCGAGGCCGAGGATCTGGTCGGCGGCGAGCTGCTCCGCAAGCCGTTCACCGTCGCCGCCATCGCCAACGCGGTCGAGACCGCGCTCGGCCGCGACAGCCTCAGCGGATCGCACCTCGCCGGAGCAGACGAGGCAGCAGAATAAGCGCCGCGACCAGGGGCCAGCGCCTCTGCCAGGGCTGCACCACGATATTCGTGCCGGCATGCCGGTTGATCTTCCAGGCGAGATAGTCGACGCCGCCGGCGAAGGTCGCGCTCGCCTTGACCAGCCTGAGCGCGGTCAGCGCCTTGCCTTTGACCCGGCGCCGCCTCCAGGCGCCCGCGGCGCCCTTCGCCGCAACCCCCGCTCCGCGACTCGCCGCCGGCACCGCGGCCCCGATCCGGGCGTAATAATCGCGATCGGCCTCGACGAGCGCTTCCGGGCGCTGCTTCCGCTCGGCTCGCAGCTCGGCGCCGTAGGTGAGGGCGAAGCCCGCGCGGAACACCGTCAGCGGATCGTCGCGACCCGTCGCCATGGTCGGCAAGGTCAGGGCGAACAGGGTCGGGGCCGCGGCGGCGACGCTTGCCACGACCCGCCCTCGCGCCGCCTCGTCGCTCGACCAGACCAGCCGCGAGGGTTGGGCGAAGCGCGCCCAGACCGAGGTGCTGCTCGCGCCAGGCCCGCATTCGCGGGCGAAATCGGCCTCGCTCAGCACCGCATATTTGGCGACCAGGCCCTGATGCTCGAACGGGAACACGTTGGGCGGAATGAGGAGGTTGGCGACGGCGAGCCAGCCCGGTCCATAAGCCGAGCGATAGTCGGACACGATCAGATAGAAATCGAGCATCAGTCCGGCGAGCTCGCTCTGCCTCAGGCAGGAGCCGTAGAACAGCACCGCCCGTGCCGCCTCGCCGTAGCGCGCCGCAATGGCTTCGGCCATGGCCTGGACCGCCGGCTCGACCGGCTTGGCCAGCTCGACGGCGACGAGCTCCTGGAGGGATGCGGGCAGGGTCATCGCCTCGCCTTATCGAGTCGCGAAGCGGCTGGGGAGGGCCGAGGGGGAGCCCCGCGGAACGGACGAACGATGCCTCCCGGCGCATGCCTCGACCTGCCCAAGGCGAAAGGCGGGCCGACCGATTCGAACCGGGAACGAAATCGCGGCCGCGCCGGTTGGCGCCCGGGAGGAACGGCCGTGAACCCGAGAAGCGATCCCGAGCAGCCGCCGCGGCTGGACGAGCACCCCGGCGAGGGGGCGGTACGAGGCACTCAACGGATGGAGATCTTCGCCGACGCGGTGTTCGCGATCGCCTTCACCCTGCCGATGGTGGAGATACGGGTGCCGGAGCCGGGGCCCCGCTTCGGCGCGGAGCTGCTCGCCTTGTGGCCGTCCTATCTCGGCTATGCGCTGTCGGCCTTCGTGATCGGGATCTATTGGGTTCACCACCACTTCTCCGGCGCCATCTACCGCACGACCGGCCACCATTTCCTGCTCGCGACCGTGCTCTTCCTGATGGCGATCGGCTTCATCGCCTTCCCGACCCGGGCCTTCACCGAGCATATCCACGATCCGGCGGCGCGTGAGTCGGGCGCTATCTTCTACGCCTGCGCGCTCGGAGCGACCGCGGTGACCTGGCTGATCAAGTGGAAGACCGGGTGCGCGACCGGCGACGTCGACGACCGTCTCGACAAGGCGTATATCGCGCGCCTCACCCGCAAATATTATGTGACGACGGCGTTCATGGTCGCCGCGGCGGCGCTGAGCTTCCTGCGCTGGGAAGCCGGGCTGGCGCTGGCGGCGGCGGTGACCCTGTTCTACCTTAGAGCGCCCGAGACGCCGGTCTATACGGAGCGACCGCCGGTGGTGGAGGGGGAGGGCTAGGCCGCTTCCCGCATCGGCATTCCGGTCAGGCGGCGCCGAGCGCCCGGGCGAAGGCGAGGCTGTCGAACAATTCGGTGAAGCGCGTCGCTCGTCCATTCTCGAAGTGCCACAGGTCCACCTTGGGCGTGTCGACTTCAGCGCCGCTCTCGCGATGGCGCCAGGCGCAGCGCCCGACCATGACGACGTCGGGCCCCTCGGCGCCGTCGGCGATGAACTGGTAGACGTCGAAATAGAGCATCTCCCATTCACGCGCGAGGGCGGCGAAATAATCCGCCGCCCGGTCCCGGCTGAGATGCGGACCGGCGATTTCGGAGGGGAGCTCGGGGGTAAGGACGGAGCGCATCTCGACGCGCTCGTCGAACAGCGCGAGCACTTCGGCGGCCGATCCTCCCTTGGTCTCGCTCCAATGCGCGTAGGCGCGTTCGAGCGCGGCGACGTTCGGATTCTTGTGCACGGCCATTCAGCTGATTCCCCGGAACTGGGTCGACGTGCTGTTCGAATAGCAGAAGGGCAGGAGAAGGCGAAGACTAGTTGCGACAAGTAATTGCCGGTCCGCCAAAAGACGTATTCGGAGACGCCGGCCTTGTCGCAAGTGCGGGCAGCCGCCCGGAGTTCAGGCGCCGGACGGGGGCGAAGGGCCTTCTTCGGCGGCCTTCCTGGCGTCGGTCTCGGCGCGCCCGCGTTCGGTGCGGGCGGCGCGCTCGGCCATCGCCTGCCACGCGGCGGCCGCACGCAGGTGGCGGTCGCGAACATTGTCGAGGGTGGCGATCTCGGCGGCGCGGCGGGCTTCGTCGGCGCGCAGGCGATAGAATTGGTGGATGACCGACATGAATCCCTCCGGCTGACGTCGGACGAGGGGCTCCGATCCGGGAGCCCCTCGCCCTGTTCCGTTGCTAGTCGACCTGCAGGTTGACGGCGCTGGTCTTGCCGCGCTGGTCGGTCTCGAGCTCGTAAGTGACCCGCTGGTCCTGGGCGAGGCTGCTGAGCCCGGCCCGCTCGACCGCGCTGATGTGGACGAAGGCATCGTTGCCGCCGCTCTCCGGAGCGATGAAGCCGAAGCCTTTTTGGGTGTTGAAGAATTTGACTTTGCCACTGGGCATCTTGGAGATTCCTTCTTGAGAGGGTCGGCCGGAAATGGCTCGCCCTGGCCTGGGAGGCGGGAGAAGGAAGAGGGAGCCGCAAAGCGCCGAAGACCGTCTTTGCGACCGAAGCAGCCCATGATGTGGGGTTGCGGCCGCCGATTGCAAGGCGACCGCCCTTGCCGGGCGCCCGGCGTACGGGCACACCGCGCGGCCAGAGCAAGCGAGGTGGCGATGCTGTTCATGGTGATCGAGCGGTTCGAGAATGGCGACATGGCGCCCGTCTACCGCCGGCTCGCCGAGCGGGGGCGCCAGCTTCCGGCGGGCCTGGACTATGTCGCGAGCTGGGTCGCCGCCGATTATTCGCGCTGCTACCAGGTCATGGCATGCGAGGACCGGTCGCTGATCGACCTGTGGACGGAGCAGTGGCGCGGGACCGGAGTGCTGTTCGAGGAGGTGGTGCCGGTGGTGACGAGCGCCGAGGCGCAGGCGGCATGGGCGGCGAAGCGGGGCTGACGTCGCGGTTCGCATCAGACAGGCGAAGGCTTTCAAAGCGAGGGAGGTTGGATGAAGAACTTGGCGATCTGGCTCGGGACGCTCCTGTCTCTCGTCGCCCCCGCCGCCGCCGTTGGCCAGGGGACCGACGCGTCGGCGAGGGAGGCTGCGGCGCTCGAGCTGCTGCCGCGGCCGACGATCATCAATCCCACCGAGGTGACGGTGGAAGCGGCTCGGGCGAGGGTTCGGGCACGTCCGCGCGACGCCGACGCCTGGCACCAGCTCGGCGAGTCGCTCGACGTCGCCGGCGATCTGGACGAAGCGGTGGCGGCCTATGAGCGGGCGACCCGGCTTCCGCCGCGGGTGCTGGGACGCGCCTTCCTCTACCGCGACCTCGCCGACGCTCTGGAGCGGGCCGGGGAGCTTGACCGAGCCGTGGCGGCGGCGCGGGTGAGCGTGCGCAGCTGGCCGCTTTCGCGAGACGGCCTGCATTGCATGGGCCACGAGGTTCGTCTGCTGACTCGGCTGCTGGTCAAGACGCACGATCTCGCCGGCGCGGCCGCTTTCTATGCCCCGCTCTACGAGGCCGATCCCCAGCATGAGGAGTGCCAGCGGCTCCATGAGGCGCTGAGCGGCACGGAATGAAGGCGCGCCAGGCGGTCTCGGGTCCGGGCCACGAGACGCGGCCCGGGGCGTGACGGCGGTCACGGCGCGGCACGGCCAGGCGTGACAAGAGGCGCAGCGAGGACCGGTGCTCCGGTCTTCATCGTGAGACGCCTTCAAGGAGCGAATATCATGGCGAGTTTGAGGCTGTCGGCCGCCAAGACGGCGGTCAACGACGCGGCGATTGGCGACCAGGACAAGGCGGCGGTGATCAGGGCGCTCGAAGATGCGGCCGGACCGCTGCCGGATACCTGGGTGTACCGGATCGTGGTCATCGCGCTCGGGCTGGCGCTGTTCGTGCCGCTGATCGGCCCGCTGGTCGCCCCGGCCGAGGAGGACGTGATCCAGCTGCTGTTGCCGATCGCGACCGGAGCGCTCGGGGCGCTGGCCGGCCTGCTCGCGCCCTCCCCCTCCGGCGGGGCCTGACGCCGCCCGGCCGCCGGCCCTCTCCGGTTGTGAGGAAAAGGGACATCCGGTAGATTGCGCCACGGGTGGGCCCTTCAGGAGAGGCAGGTGGCGAACGGCGATCCGGACCGGCACGAGAGGCGCGCGAAGATCGTCTCGGCTTATGGCGGCCTGCTGCTTCCGGTCGCGCTGCTGCTCGCGACCGCCTGGTTCAACCGCACCAACGCGACCATCGCGGCGCGGCAGAAGTGCATCGACCAGAGCCTGCAGATCGTGAGCAGCGCTTACGGCCAGGGCAATGAGAGTCCGACCCGCGAGCAGGAGCGCCAGCACATGCTCGCGACCCTCGGCAACCTCATGGTGCAATCGTGCAGCAGCGCGGATCTGGACGTGCCGCCGCTCGTCTCGGCCACTCTGCGGCAGGAGGGGCAGGAGGCGAGGGGCACGGCGGTCGGCGAAGCGCTCACCCACGTCGCCGCGCGCGCCGAGGAGGATTCGGACGGGCCGTCGCCGATCGTGATACCACCCCCGCTTCCCCCGGCGACGTCGAACGGCCTGCTCCGGCTGTTCCTGCACATCAGCGAAGAGAGCCAGCGCGACGCCGCCCGCCGAGTCGGCGAGCGGCTCGACGGGGTCGACTTCCAGGGCCGGAGGATCGCGGTCCAGGGCATCGAGCTGGTGCCGGGCCGCGGCGACGACACGTTGCGCTGCCTCAAGCGAGCCGACTGCCGGCAAGCGGCCGCCCTGGCGACCCTGATCAACGCCGGCCTGGCCGAGCCCGCAATCACCCCGCTCGATCTCAGCGCCCGCTTCGAAAGCGCGCCGGGCGTGGCGCCGGGAACGTTCGAACTCTGGTTCGGGGCAGGGGAGATCAGGGCGCCCGGGGCCGGGGGCTGAGCCGGTTTCGGCGGCGCCGTCGGGGTCGTGGCCGGCCGCGCTCCCGGCGACTCCCAGGTGCGGCTGAAGGCCGATAGAAGGTCTGGGCGGCGGGACCTTGCACCGCAGGGAGGACAAGATGGCGTTGGGCGGCGCGGAGGGGCTTCAGAAATGGGCGCAGGCGGCCTTTGCCATCGCCGGCACCGGCGCGATCATCGTCGGCGCCGTCCTCTATTTCACCGAGCGGCGCTACATGCCGCGGATCGTCATCCAGCCGACGGCGACGGTGGTCGGCCTCCCCGCGCCCGGCGCCGAGCAGGGGCGGCCGCTGGGAAGCGTGCTGGTCCAGATCACCATCAACATCGAGAACCGGAGCACGCGCGGGTCATGGTTCAACTGCTCGGCGCTCGACGTCATCGCCCTGACCGGCGAGGAGGAACGCAACGCCGCTTTCCCCGACGACCTGCTCGGGAATTCGCTTCTGCCCGCCACGCGGAGCGAGGAGGTGTGGCGCAACTGCGCCGAGTTCGAGGCCGGGCGCCAGCGAAGCGAGGAGGAAAGGCGCCGAACCCGGCGCGACCCGAGCCGGGTCAACCCGCCCGCCCTGTTCGGGCCGCCGGCGACGGGCACCCGCTACCGCGACTTCTTCATGGAGCCGGGCGAGGCGATCACCAAGACCTGGGAGCAGCGCGTCCCGTGCAGCTACCGGGCGGTGCGGGTGATCTTCAAGCTGCCCAAGCCGGATCAGGAAAGCTGGATCGAATATGAGACCAAGATGCTCGTCCCCGTCGCCGACGTCTGCCGCGGCGAGCGGCTGGTCGCGACCTATTCGGGCGGCGGCTCGTAGCGGCGGGGGTCGCGGAGCCGGACCTTGCCCGGCGAGGGTCAGCTGCGCCGGGCGGCGTCCAGAACCGCCTCCATCTCCCTCCTGATCCGGGGCGCGAGCTGGAAGACCGCCGCCGGGTCGGCAAGCGTCGGCGGAAGCCTCTCCTGGACGCCCATGTCGCCGAGCTGGCGGTTGATGTCGGCGGCGATCGCGGGATAGCCTTCGGCCAGCCGCGGAAGAAAGTCGCGATTGGCCTGCTCCGCCGCGCCGATGTTGAACATCAGCCAGAAGAAGGCGAAGCCGAGCCGGAACTTCTCGACGACCGGCTCGGGGTGCGAGGCTCGAAGGCGGATCGCGACGGCGTCGATGACGCTTTCGTTGAAGACGCTCTGGCCGGGCCGGTACTGGGCGATGAGCTCAGCGATGCTGAACTCGACGCCGAGGCCGTTGGCGTAAGGCTGCGCCTCGCGCGCCTTGTACAGCGCTTCCTGCCGGGCCGCGGCGATCGCGGCCGGCGTGCCCTGGTCGACCTGGTGGTAGACGACGAAGGAGAGGGCGAGCCGCTTGCCGAGCTCGTAGGCGGCGTAGGCGGCGCGGTTTTCGGCGGCGACGCTGCTGCGATGCGCCTCGGTGCGGTTGAGCAGGAAGGTCGCGCCGCTGATCGCCAGCGACAAGATGGCGATGGCCAGGGTGACCTTGTCCTTGAGCGACATCCGCTCGGAGGATGCGGCCGGCGGCTCGGCGGCGGCAGTGCCCGCCGCCGGCGGCCCGGCCGCGGACGCGTCGCCAGGTGGGTCGGCGGCCGCGCCGGGAGCGCCCGAAGCCGCGGCGGCGTTCGGCTGGGTGGCAGAGGGCGGCCCGGACTCCATGCCGTTCACACGATCAAGCGAGCGTAGATGACCTGTTCGCCCCGCAGATAGGCCAGGAAATTGCGGTGCTGCTCGTCGCGCAGGCGCTGCTGCTCCTCCTCGCTCTTCTTGCGAAGCTGCTCGATATAATCGTCGGTCTCGCGCGCCAGGTCGCGCCGCTTCGACTGCTGCTGGCTCACGAAGGCGCCCGTGTCGCGGTTGATCTCCCGGATCCGCCGAGCTTCGTTCTGCTCGATCCGCTTGCGCTGAAGCGCATAGGCCTGCCTGAGCTGGGCGAGCTCGGCAAGCGCGGCGTCGACCTCGCCGCCGAGCTCGGGCCGGCCCTGGACCCTGTGCAGCAGCGCCCAGCCGCCCGCCACCCGCACCTGCCGCTCCATCTCCGCGATCCAGCCCGCCGCCGCGGCGAGATCGTCGATCGTCATCGCGTTGCGGTCGGGGAAGGCATAGAAGAGCCGGTTCATGAAGCCGGTCATCGCCGTTCGAAGCTTCGAGCGCTGCTCGTCATAGCCGTCGGCCAGCCAGGAATGGCGCGGGTCGGGCGACTCGGCGGACCGGGGCGGGCCCGATGGGGACGCGGCAGGCGCGGAGGGCGCGGCTTCGCCGCCTTGCCCGGCCGCCAGCGGCGAGGTGAAATAGCCGGTCCGCTCGCGCCAGCGCTCGTCGCCCTCGGGCCCGGTGCCGGGCTCGTCCGAAAGCCAGGCGTCGAGCGCCTCCTGAAGCCAGCGATCATTCCCCGCCATGGCGCGCCTCCCTCGTTGAGGCCCGGATTATAACCGATCGGCCGGCGCGGCCAAGCGGGGCCGGGGATGGCCGGCCGGGCGGCGCGACGCGAACGGCCCGGCGGGCGCGCCGCAGCGCCGGAAAGGTCTATGTAAGGTTCTACCCGACATCCTTATTGACATGTGTCAGCCGATGCCTTACAATCAGGATGTGATCAAGTCGTTTCGCTCCAAGTCCCTCCGACTCTTCTTCGAGAAAGACGACGACTCGAAGCTTCCGGTCCCGAATAGCGATCGCGTTCGGCGCCAGCTCAACGCGCTCGATGCCGCTACGGCGCCTGGGCAGATGGCGGTTCCCGGCTGGGGCTACCACCCGCTCCAAGGGAAGCCGAAACGCCATGCCGTGGCGGCATCCGGAAACTACCGGATGACGTTCGGCTTCAAGGGGGAGGACGCGATCGACGTCGATCTTGAAGACTATCACTGACTTTGTTTCCACAGCCTGGAATAAGGACGTGACATGACGGACAAACCGACCAAGGGCCTGAAGCCCACTCACCCCGGCGAGATCCTGCGCGAGGACGTGCTGCCGGCGCTGGCCATCACGAAGACCCGTTTCGCGGAGCTTCTCCGCGTGTCCCGCCAGACCCTCTACGACCTGCTCGGCGAGAGGCAGCCGGTCACGCCGCAAATGGCGCTCAGGCTCGGGCGCCTGCTCGGCAACGGGCCGGAGATCTGGCTCCGGCTGCAGGGCGCGTACGACCTGGCGGCCCAGGCCGAGGCGATGGCGCCGGAACTGGAGCAGATACGAACGCTCGAGCTGGCTTGAGCCGGAGGCGGCGATCAATGCCTCAGGCGGCTCCGACGGCCCGGGCGAAGGCGAGGCTGTCGAACATCTCGGTGAAGCGGGTCGCCCTGCCGAACTCGAAGCGCCAGATGTCGACCTTGGGCGAGTCGACGACGGTTCCGCTCGCCCGGTGGCGCCAGGAGCAGCGCCCGATCGCGACCACGTCCTCGCCAAATTCGCCGTCGGCGATGAACTGGTCGACGACATAGTCGACCATCTCCCAGTCGCGGGCGAGGGCGGCGAAATATTCGGCCGCCTCGGCGCGGGTGCGGTGAATTCCGGCGAGATCGGAGGGCACGTCGGAGCCGAGCACCGAGCGCATCTCGACCTTGTCGTCGAACAGGGCGAGGATCTCGTCGGCCGACCCGCCCCTGGTCTCGCGCCAGCGCCGATAGCCGTTGCGAAGCGCGATGACGTGCGGATTGTCCTCGATGGACATGACGCGACTCCCCCTTGCCTGTCAGCAACTTAGCACAAGGCGAGAGGGAGTCGACCCATGGCCGCGGGCGGACCGAGGCTGTCGGCGGAAGCCGGGCCTCGTCGGGTCCCGCCCCGATTTCGAGGCCCGAAGGGCTGGGGGCGCAACCCCGCCAGGCGATTGCGCCCCCGTTCCCGCTCGGCCGTCGGTCGCTCAACCGGCGGCGGGTTCGGCGACCAGGGCGCCGCTGTCCAAGCGGGCTTCGGCCTGTTGAGCCGCAGCCGCCACGGTCGTGCCCCCGCCCGCGTTCATCAATACGACCTGTACAGCATAATTCGCTCCCTGATAGACGATGTAATCTCCCTTTACCGGAACGCGGTCCACTTCCGTGGAAAAGCCTTTGCCCGCACCGATCGTGACGAATATTTGAGCCATATCTTATCTCCTTCGGCACCGACCCTAGGCCTTCGGCGCTAAATAAGCGAGGAGGCTGATCCAATTCGGCCCGAATGGCCCGGAAAAACTTATCCGATACATGCTCGAAGATCACCGGCGCCGCCTTCATCAAGGCCCGGAGCGGAGGGTGGCGCCCCCGAGTTCCGCTGCCGCGCCGGGCGGGGTGGCTCAGCGATAGAAATCGGGGTCGAGCATCCTGACCTCGTCGATGTCGCCGACCGGAATCCCGTTCTTCTCGGCGCAGCGGTGGATCGCGTCGGTCGAGGGAGCGTCGTAGACCCAAGAGTCGAGCGGGGACCGTGGGGGCGAGCCTCGGCCGCGGGCGGAGTCGAGGCGGGCGAAGTTCATGAACTTCACGACTTTCACATGGAATCGCGTTTTTTGCAGATCGCCGCAAGGGTGCGACGAAGAAGGGCGGCGACGGCGGCAGCTGGGCCGCGTCCAGGCGCGCGGTACCGGCGGGCCTTGAGGAAGTTGACGCTTCGCCACCCCCTGAAAGCCGGTCCGAGCAAGGCGCGGGGCGGGAGCGGTTCATGAAGTTCATGATCGTGCGCATGGCCGTGAACTTCCGCTCGATCCTCGCGCGGCTCGGCTCAGGCCTTGCCCGGGGCAGGCCGCCGCGGCGTCGGATCCGTGGCGCTCTTGGGATAAGCGGGAAGAGAGGCCGGCCGCACGGGCGGATGAGGCGCCGGGGGCGCTCGGATCGAAGCCGCGCCGGATGCGATTCGCGTCCATCCGACAGGATAAGCCACAGAAGCCTGGCTGTAGGAAAGCCTTTTTGTTCTTTCTCCGTTCCTGCTGTTGCGGCTTCAGGGCAAGGGGGCGTCGACGGCGCCCCGCCTGCGATCGGGAGATTTCGGCCGGGGGTTTCTCCGGAAATTATGGTGCGCGCCAGGAGCGATCCGGGCTAGCTTCGCCGGGCGATAAAAAGCGGGGACGAGGATGAGCGGGTTCGAGATGGTGTTCGCCTTGTTCGGGCTGCTGCTCGGGCTTGCCGTCGCCGAGCTGCTGACCGGCTTCGCGCACAGTTGGAAGGCGCGGCTCAGGGCCGAGACCAAGGGCATCGAGCCGGTGCGGGTGGGCTGGCTGGTGCCGCTGCTCGGGCTTCTGGTGATCATGGACCAGACCGCCTTCTGGCTTTACGCCTGGTCGCTGCGCGACTCGATCCCGCTCACTTTCCTGTCGCTGCTGGCGGTGCTGGCCGTGGTCGGCGGCTATTATCTGCTCGCGACCTTCGTCTTCCCGGACGACCCCGACGCCTGGCGCGATTATGACGATTATTATTTGCGGACCAACCGGCTCATCATCGGCGGCATGCTCGTCATCAACTTTTCGGTGGTCGGCCTGGCGGCGCTGCTCGACGGCGGCAACGGCGAAATCTGGGCGGCGGAGCGGCGAGGGCCGATCGCCGACGCGGCGCTCATGCTCGCCGTGCCGACGATGTTCGCCTTGTTCTTCGTCAAGTCGAAGCGGGCGAACCGCGTGCTGCTGGTGCTGCTCAATGCGCTGGTGCTGCTCGAGGCGGTGGCGGGGGCGGTGGGGATCTAGCGGTCGCGATCCTGACTAGCTGTGAAAAGCCCGGCGGGGAATCGCTGCCGATGCCGACCGAGCCCGGACGAAAGGGATGAAGCGGCGGCGGCGGTGCGCTAACGAGGGGGCATGACCAAGGTCAAAGGAAGCTGTCATTGCGGCGCGGTGACCCTGAGCGTGCCGCATGCGCCGGAATGGGTGGCGAGCTGCAACTGCTCCTTGTGCACCAAGACGGGCTGGCTGGTCGCTTATTATCCGGACGATCAGGTGACGGTGGACGGCGAGACAATTCCGTACATCTGGGGCGACCGCATGATCGGCATCCACCATTGCCCCATTTGCGGCTGCGGGACGCACTGGAAGACCTCGGCGAGGATTTCGGCAGGATGGGCGTCCATGCCCGGCTGCTGGACGGATTCGATGTGGGGAAGGTCGAGGTGCGGCTGATGGACAATGCGGATTAGCCGGCTCCGGAGCGGCGGCGACGCGTTGGGCTTCGCCGCCGCCTAGGGCCGTCGCCTGCTCGCGGGCAGGCTGAGCCGGGCCTACATGCCCAGTTGACCCCTGACGGCACCGGCGGGGAATTCCTGGTTGTGGATGTTGACGAAGAAAGCGCCCGGATCGGCCCGGATCCGATCGACGACCTCCTGCGGAGCGGAGACGCAGCCGCTCGACGCGCCATCGGTGGGCGCTCCGAGGGCGAGGACGGGCGGTGTTCCGGCCTCGCCGCGGGCGCCGCCGTGGATATGGGCCATGGTCGCGGGCGCGATGTCCCGGACCTGGATGTCGTAGCAGACATTCCGCTCGCCCGACCCGAAGCGGATTTCCGCCGCCCCGCTGCCGTCGGGATCGGCCGGGCCCGGCACTTCGTCGGCACCGGTGAGACGGGCAGCGAGGACCTCGCTCTCGGTGCTCGCCCCGGCGGCTCCCCCGGCCAGCACCAGCGCTCCGACGGCGCTCGCAATTGCGGCTTTTCTGAACATGGTCACCCCTTCCCGGCCAAAACCGCGGCCCGTCGATCGGCAGGCCTGCAGGCCAAGAGTGGACCAGCCCCGCGGAGCATACAAGGGCGGAGGCGGCGGAGCCGTCTGATTTCGGTATGGCGCGGGCCGATCGCCGACGCGGCGCTCATGCTCGCCGTGCCGAGGATGTTCGCCCTGTTCTTCGTCGAGTCCAAGCGGGCGAACCTCGTGCTGCTGGTGCTGCTCAATGCGCTGGTGCTGCTCGAAGCGGTGGCGGGGGCGGCGGGGATCTCTCGATGCAATCACCCTTTAGAAGGCTGCATCAATTTGTTCATAGCTCATGCCCGAAAGGTCCTTCACGAGCTTCCTGTACGATCGTGATCGTTTTACAAGAATGTCTAATCTAATTATTTTGGAATAAGCCTCTTGATCTTGTGTCTCTTTATATCGGCGCCCCGTCAACTTCTTGAGTTGGCCTTTCGCATCTCTAAAGGCCTCTGGGTTAGCCACTACGGGAGTATCTCCGCCGACGATATCATCTATGCATGCGAGGAAAATGGATTCGTACTCCCGAACGAAAAAGACGACATGCACGATAACATGACGATCGGCAGCCCACGATGTGACGCGGGCGAGAGCATCTCCACCCTCCGTCGCCGAGCATAAATCCTCCAAGTCGAGAAGAACGAGAATCCGATCCCAACCGCGGCGATAGGCCAGTTCTAGGTATCGTTCGAATACACCGGTGGCACGGATAGATTTCCACTCGCCCGCGCGGATGGGGTTCGGGGCTATTATGGGCAAACCTAGTAACTCGCCGGTGCGCGCGATGAGCGCTGGTACAGCGTTGACATCGCCATACCCCTCGACGACGGCAGCGATACGAATCAATTGAATATGCCCTCAGCTACCAAGAGCTCTCCCGCTGAAAATAACCTGTCCTTAATGATACCAAGCTGACGGCGTGAGATCGGCGCGAACTTGGAAACGCCGTCCTCGAAAGTAGCGCCGATTATCGAGTCCGGCTCGAACATATCGAGTAGGCCTGGGCTATGCGTGGTAAAAAAGGTTTGTCGAGCACCTGCCCCGGACTCCAGATAATCTCTTGCCGAGTCAAGTAGTACGGGAAGTAGACCGGGATGAATCATCTGCTCGGGCTCCTCCATGGTTATCCGAACAGGAGCCCGAGGTTGATAGAATGCTGTCAGCATACCGAGCATCCTGAGAGTTCCATCTGAGAGCTGAGACATGTTTAGGTCGTGCGAATAGCCTGTATCTACCTCCTTGACCCGGAATACGGGTACGTAAAACCCACCAGCAGACTCGATCCGTATTTCATTCACGATAGGAAGAACTTGCTTAATGGCAGACGTAAGCGTTTCTCGGTTAGAGCGGTACGAAGTTGAACGCATCTGACGAATGATAGATGCTAGATTCGTTCCGTCGTCTGCTAGCACTTCTAGGTTCGATATTGTCTGCGGCTCACGAATCTTGTTCGGATATATGGAATAAGCGCCAAATGACGTGATTTGTTGATATAATGCTCTAAAATACAATGGTCCCGGGCCAAACGCCGATTGGCCAAACTGAGTCAGCAGCAGGTCGGTATCGGTCACGGTAGACCGCTCGGACCCAGAGGTAAAAGGATTCTGCGGAAGATTAAACTCCACGATCCCGTCTTGATGTCTCTTGAAGCTTGCTGATACACTGTCTGCGTTTCTTTGCGCTCCCCGGAATGGGTCTGGGCCTTTCCAATGCCCCTCTTCTTCCAGAACGCTGTACTCACCAGCTGCCGAGGCTATAGACAGCCTGTATTCACCGTAAAGAAGGCCATGTGAGAACACTAACTTAATACCAAGATTATATGGCCTCGTTTTACTCCATCGGCGTATACTGTTAATTCCGTGACGCTTGGTGATACTATGATCGAGGCCATCCCTCGCTGCGTCTCTGACGAAATGCAGAGCATCAAGTAAATTGCTCTTACCAACGCCGTTAGGGCCAACAATCACGTTTTCTGTAGAGAACTGGAGGTTGGCCTGAGCAACGCTTTTGTAATTGCTTATCTCTGCTCTGATCAACATTAGCAGCAGCTCCATCGGCTACAGGCCGCGAAAGACGAGGGTTGAAGCGCAAGGTGTTGCGAATTTCCCTCCATAAAGCAATGGCGGGTAGAAGCAGCTACGATAGACCCGGTGATCATTCAGCGGGCTCACGCTCGCGCATCGAGACGGACGAACCTGCTTTTTTCTTCCGACGGGGCGCGGGCTCAGCGTGTGGGCCCTGAAGCAGGGGCTTGAGATAGGACCCGGTGTACGAGCGCGGTTCCTTTGCGACCTGTTCTGGCGTCCCCTCTGCCACTATCTCTCCCCCCTTATCCCCGCCCTCTGGGCCCAGGTCCAGGATCCAATCGGCGGTCTTGATGACCTCGAGGTTGTGTTCGATCACCACCACTGTGTTCCCGTGCTCCACCAGCGCGTGGAGCACCTCCAGGAGCTTGCGCACGTCCTCGAAATGGAGGCCTGTGGTGGGTTCGTCGAGGATGTAGAGCGTCTGCCCCGTCGCCCTTCTCGACAATTCCTTCGCGAGCTTCACGCGCTGGGCTTCGCCGCCGCTCAAGGTCGTGGCCTGCTGGCCGACCTTGATGTAGCCTAGCCCGACTTCCTCGAGCATGCGCATCTTTTCGCGGATGCTGGGGACGGCCTTGAACAGTTCGGCGGCAGCCTCGACGGTCATGTCCAGGATTTCGGCGATCGACAGGCCCTTGAACTTCACTTCGAGCGTCTCGCGGTTGTAGCGCTGGCCGTGGCAGACGTCGCAGGTGACGTAGACATCGGGGAGGAAGTGCATCTCGATCTTGATCAGGCCGTCGCCCTTGCACGCCTCGCAGCGGCCGCCCTTGACGTTGAACGAGAAGCGGCCGGGCTTGTAGCCGCGCGCCTGGCTCTCGGGCAGGCCGGCATACCAGTCGCGGATCTGGGTGAAGGCGCCGGTATAGGTGGCCGGGTTGGAGCGCGGCGTGCGGCCGATCGGCGACTGGTCGATGTCGATCACCTTGTCGAGATATTCGAGGCCGGTGAGCTTGTCGTGGCGGCCGGCCTGCATGCGCGCGCCGTTCAGGTGGCGGGCGGCGGCGGCGTAGAGCGTGTCGACGGTGAAGCTCGACTTGCCCGAGCCGGAGACCCCGGTGATGCAGCAGAAGGTGCCGAGCGGTATCGCCGCGGTCACCGACTTGAGGTTGTTGGCGGTGGCGTTGTGGACGGTGAGCTTCCTGCCCGAGCCCTTGCGGCGTTTGGCCGGGACGGGGACGCTCCGGCGGCCGCTCAGATAGTCGGCGGTGAGGCTGGTCTCGCACTTGAGGATATCCTCGAACGCGCCGTGGCAGACGATCTTGCCGCCATGGACTCCGGCGCCGGGGCCCATGTCGATGACATAGTCGGCGTGGCGGATCGAATCCTCGTCATGCTCGACGACGATGACCGTGTTGCCTAGGTCCCGCAGGCGCCTGAGGGTGACGAGCAGCCGGTCGTTGTCGCGCTGGTGGAGGCCGATCGAGGGCTCGTCGAGGACGTAGAGGACCCCTGACAGGCCCGAGCCGATCTGGCTGGCGAGGCGGATTCGCTGGCTCTCGCCGCCCGAGAGGGTGCCCGAGGTGCGATTGAGGTCGAGATAGTCGAGGCCGACATTGTTCAGGAAGCCGAGCCGCTCGTTGATCTCCTTGAGGATCGCCCGGGCGATCTCGCTCTGGGTCGGCGTGAGCTTCGAATCGAGGGTCGAGAACCATTCGAGCGCGTGGCGGACCGAGCGGGCGGTCGCTTGGCTGATATGCTCGCCGGCGATCTTGACCGCGAGCGGCTCGGGCCGGAGGCGGGCGCCGTGGCAGGTCTCGCAGGGGGCGGCGCTCTGATATTTGGCGAGCTCCTCGCGCATCCAGGCGCTCTCGGTCTGGAGCATCCGGCGCTGGAGGTTGCCGATCACTCCGTCGAACGGCTTCTTGACCTCGTAGCTCTTGCGGCCGTCGACGAAGCGAAGCGTGACCGGGCGGCCCTTGGTGCCGTTGAGGATGATGTCGTGGACGTCCTCGGGCAGGTCGCGCCAGGGCGTGTCGAGCTCGAAGCCGAACTCGCGGGCGAGGCTCCCAAGCACCTGCATGTAATAGGGGCTGGGCGGGTTGGAGCGGGCCCAGGGGACGATCGCGCCCTTCTTGATCGAGAGATGCTCGTTGGGGACGATCAGCTCGGGGTCGAAGAGCTGCTTCTCGCCGAGGCCGTCGCAGCCCGGGCAGGCGCCCTGCGGCGCGTTGAAGCTGAACAGCCTGGGCTCGATCTCGGCGATGGTGAAGCCGGAGACCGGGCAGGCGAACTTCTCGGAGAAAATGATCCGGCCCGGCGGCGCGTTGTCGGCGAGGACGGCGCGCTCGTGCGCCTCGGCGAGGGCCGCGGCGACGCCGGTGCGCGCGGTTGAGGTTTCGGCATCGGCGGATTCGACGGCGGATGTGTTGGGCCCTTCGGCTGGGCCCCCTCCACCAGCCTTCGGCTGGTCCCCCTCCCCGTGCCGGGGAGGATCGGCGGGATCGAGGTAGACCAGGCCGTCGGCGAGCTTCAGCGCCTGCTCCAGCGAATCCGCCAGGCGGGTCTCGATGCCTTCGCGGACGACCAGGCGGTCGACGACGACCTCGATGTCGTGCTTGAAATTCTTCTCGAGCGCCGGCGCCTCCTCGATGGCGTGGAAGACGCCGTCGATGCGCACCCGGGTGAAGCCGGCTTTCTGCCATTCGGCCAGCTCGCGCCGATACTCGCCCTTGCGGCCGCGAATGACCGGGGCGAGCAGGTAGAGCCGCGTGCCTTCGGGAAGGGCCATGACCCGGTCGACCATCTGGCTGACCGTCTGGGCGGCGATCGGCTCGCCCGTGGCCGGCGAATAGGGGATTCCGACCCGAGCCCAGAGCAGGCGCATATAGTCGTAGATCTCGGTGACCGTGGCGACGGTCGAGCGCGGGTTCCTGGACGTCGTCTTCTGCTCGATCGAGATGGCGGGGGAGAGGCCCTCGATATGGTCGACGTCGGGCTTCTGCATCATCTCGAGGAACTGGCGCGCATAGGCCGACAGCGACTCGACGTAGCGGCGCTGCCCCTCGGCATAGATGGTGTCGAAGGCGAGGCTGGACTTGCCCGAGCCGGAGAGGCCGGTGATCACGGTCAGGGTCTCGCGCGGGATATCGACGTCGATATCCTTCAAATTGTGCTCGCGCGCGCCGCGGACGGAGATGTGGGTGAGCATCAGGCTGGCCGTTCCAGATTTGTTCTGTGGTTACTAGGGGTCGCGCCGGGCGTCAACGCGGGTGTCGGCGATGTGGGGGCGGGGGCGCTGGGAGGCAAGGCGGATGCGCGAGGCAGATGCGTGACGTCGGTCACGCCGGCGCGGACCGCCGGAGCCTAGGGGGATGCAAGAGCTGGGGGGCCTGGGATGCCCCATGAGCCCAAGGCTGGCGGTTGCAGATTTGTAGGTTGGTCGACCGCCCGGCGTGACGGCCGTCACGCGCCTGGCCCCACCCGGCTTCCATAAGCGTCCCCGAAGCAGGAGAGCGAGGATGAGCATTGACCTGACCCGCGACGCCGACGACGTCAGCATCGACGATCCGGCCTACCAACCGCTGTTCGAGAATCTACAGGGCAACATCTTGAAGCCCCATGGCCGCAACTGCGCGTGGCAGGCCTTCATCAAATTCACCGGCCCGGCCGACGAGGTCAGGGCCTGGATGCGGACCGAGATCGCGCCCAACCTGTTCACGGCCGCGAAGCAATATGAGCAGGGCCGCGCGCCTTCGGGCACGGACGGCGGGCTCGTCACGCTCTTCTTCCTCTCGGCGGCGGGCTATCGCTACCTTGATCTCGATCCCAAAAGGCTGGCCAGCACGCCATTTCGCAAGGGCATGAAGGACCAGAGCGACGGCCTCAGCGAAATCTTCGGCACCAACAACAAGGACTCCCATCCGAGCACCTGGGAGCCCGAGTTTCAGGACGATATCCACGCCATGGTCGGCCTCGCCAACGACGAGGACCGTGTTCCGCGCCTCGAGGCGGCGCTGACCGAGCTCCAGACCCAGCTCGCGGGCATCGCCATCATCCTGTGCGTCCAGAAGGGAAAGGTGCTCAGGCGCCCGATCAACGATACGCCGAACCCGGACGATTTCGAGCCGATCGAGCATTTCGGCTATTTCGACGGGATCAGCCAGCCGCTCTTCACCAACCAGGACATGGACAAATATTACGAGAAGGGTCGCGGCGGGGCGCGCGGCGTCGGCTGGGATCCGGGCGCGAGCCTCGATCTCGTGCTCGTCCAGGATCCCTTCGCCGGGGCGCAAGACGCCTATGGAAGCTATCTGGTCTACCGCAAACTCGCCCAGGATTACGACCTCTTCCAGGCCCGAGTGGCAAGCTGCGCGACAGCGATCGGGACGGACATGGCTCTGGCCGGCGCCATGGTCGTCGGCCGCTTCGAAGACGGAACCCCCGTGGTCGATTCGAAGGTCCCCTCTCACGATTACAAGAACGATTTCATGTTCGAGGAAGAGGACGAAGAGGGCTTCCGCTGCCCCCGCCATGCGCACATCCGCAAGGTGAACCCGCGCGGGACGACGCCTTTCACCTCGCTCGAGGACGAGCGCAAACGCAGGATCGTTCGGCGCGGGATTCCCTACGGGCCGCCCCACCCCGATATCAAATGTCCGCCTGAGGAGAGCAGCGACGACCCGACCGTGTCGCGCGGCCTGCTCTTCATGTGCTTTCAAGCCAGCATCAAGAAGCAATTCGAGTTCATCCAGCGCACCTGGGTCGACAATCCCAATTTCCCCGTCAGCCTCCTCAACCCGTTCAAGAAGGATACGGGTGACGACCCGCTCATCGGCCAGGATCCGGATGAGACCCAGCGCTGGCCCAAGAAGTGGGGCGAGGAGAATGCGGGCCGGAAGAGCTTCAACTTCGAGGCGGCGGTGACCCTCAAGGGCGGAGAGTATCTGTTCGCGCCGAGCAAGCCCTTCCTCGAGAATGTTTAGCGGCCGGGCCGCCGCGGCTTTCGGCGACCGCAAAGCGCGCTGACGCCCGAAGGCCTATTCCAGACAGCCCTCCGCGGCGCGGCCTCCTGATCCTGGCGGGCCCGGACATACGCGGAACGGCGGTGGCGTCCTCTTGTCCGGGCGGGTAGGAACCGGGCCGCGGAGGGGACGCCGAACATGCGGAGGGCCGGTCTCGCGAGGCTGCTTCAGGCAATGCTGGCCGCCGGAGTCTCGGCGCCCGCGGCGGCGGCCGAGTCGGACCGGGCGGGCAACCGGCTCGTCCCCTTCGAGGCCGTGACGCCGGGGCCCGAGGCCGGGTCGGAGGAGGCCGGCCGGCAATCCGCCGTCCACTGCACGGCCGAGCGGCGATGGTGCGCCCAGCTCCGGCGCGACGCCGGCCCGGGCGCGTGGCGCGTCCACCTGTTCCAAGGCCTTCCCGGCGAAGCGGAGGCCGGCCGTTCGCATCCCGTCGCCGATCCGGACGGGGATTCCGCTTTCGCGCTTTGGCCGCAAATGGTCGAGGAGGCGGGCGGAGCCGTTCTGATCGGCGTCGTGCGAAGCCGGTCGACGGGCTTCGCCGGCGGCGGCGCCAGCGGGGCCGCGCTCGCGCTGGTTCGGGCGGAGCCCGGAAATGCTCCGCCGCACCCCGTCCTCGAAGTGCCGATCGCCGCAAGCCTCAGCTTGCGGGCCTGCTTCAGCCCCGACGACGAGCGCCGCCGCGCCGGCGCCTGCCTCGCCGAGCTCGATTTCGCCGGCGCGCTCGAGCTCGACAGGAGGGCGAGCGAAGGGCGGCCGCGCTTCCGGTTCAGGACCCGCGCGACGAGCTATCCGGGCCTTGGAGCCCGGAACGGCGACGGCGGCCGGCGGCTGACCCCAGCGGACCTCGTTCGCGCGCGCGACCCGCTCTGCAGCTACCGGAGGCTCTTCGCCTTCGATTCCGGGGCGGGACTCTATCGCCCCGATCGGCCGCTCCCCGACTGCGCCGAATATCTGGATTTCTAGGCCGCCGCGGGAGGCCGAGATCCCGCTCCATCGCGCCTCATCGCCGATCGGGGAATGAGCGGGGCCGTGTGACGACCGTCACGGGCCGTGCGCGGCGGCCGGCCTAACGGAAGGACGGCAAGCCGGTGCCGCGAAACAGTCTTTTCAGCGCCGGAACAAGGGAGGAAATTCAGTCGCCGCCGGCGCGAGTCGCCGGCGCGACAAGGAGGTCCCGGACCATGACCGACGTCACGCTCAACATGGCGCTGCTCGCGCGCCTCGCTGCCCGCAACAACTTCACCTTGCCCGAAGACGATCTCGTCTTCTTCGGGATTCGCGGAGCGCTCCCGGTCGACATTTCGGGGACTCCGTTCGCCTCGACCCACGTCCTGCGCAGCGCCGACATCAACCACGTCCACATGCGCTGCACCCTGGGCCAGGTCCGGCCGGCGAGCGGCGAGCTGGCGGTGTTCCCGGGCTCGACCATTCCGTCGCTGCCCAACGTCCAGGCGGCCCGCGCCCGGCGCGGCATCGGCGCGAACATGCTGATGCTCGGCAAGTATCGCTACGAGCGCGGCGTTCACAAGCTCGGCCGGCCGAGCGGCCACCGCGCCTTCCGCCAGGCCGAATTCTTTCCCGTCTGGCGCAACAGCGACGACCTCGATTTCGATCTTTCCGACACGCCCGACCTCGACGGCGACTTCGTGTTCGATAACCTCCACTGCGCCTATCACGACAATCTCGATTCGGCCGGCTTCAGCAGCGCCGGCTGCCAGGTCGTGTGCGGCCACCCGCGTTCGCCGGCTCGCCAGAACCGGCCGGAGACCGGGCCGTGGAAGCGCTTCATCGAGAATGCCTACGATGCTCCGGCCCGCCAGAGCCGCTACACCTACATGCTGTTCAGCGCGGCCGAGGTCGGCATGGTCGCCTCGAAGTCGGACAGCGACCTGACCCAGTCGGTGCGCTTCGGCTCGTCCGGCGAACTGGTGAAGGCGGTCCAGGCCGCCCTGATCGCCAAGGGCATCGAGATGGAAGCGCCGGACGGAGCGTTCGGCCGCAACACGATCGAGGCCGTGATGGCCTTCCAGTCGCGCGAATTCGGGCCGGGCACGGCCGACGGGATCGTCGGTCCGAACACGGCCCAGGCGCTCGGGCTGACCTTGCCGAAACTGTCGCAGGGGGCGTTCGTCGAGACCCCGTCGACGATCGGCGTCCGGGTCTCGGTCGACGAGGTCGACCGGCTCGCCACCGAGGCCGCGCTTCCGCACGACGTCCAGGTGACGCAGCAGGGACAGGACTGGTTCGCCTCGGTCGACGGCGGCGCTCCCTTCTATGTCGGCACCTCGGTCCGGTTCGGCGGCTTTCGCGGCATCTTCCAGCCTGCCAGCCGGCTGGCGACCCTTCCGGGCGGCGCCTACGACGCGAACAAATGGGCGACCAAGCTCGGGGCGAGAGGGCCGTGGGCGCATTTCCTGCTGCCGACGATCATGGGCGAAAGCAGCGGCCTGTTCGGCCGGGTCAACACCTATGACGGCGCCGGCCTCACCTTCGGAGCGCTTCAGCTCGCCTCGCACACGCCGGGCGACAATCTCATCCTGCTCTTCCGAAGCCTGATGGCGCAGCCCGGGGCCGAGCGCTGGTTCCCCGACCTGACCCTGGTCGCCGGCAAGCTCCATCGGCGGACGGCGGCGGGCTCGGTATCGCTCGAGACCGCCGGCGCCAACGAGCGGCTCAACGATTTCATGGAGTATCTCAATCCCGACTCGGCTTCGGTCTCCGCCCGCGAGGTTGAAAGCGCGGCCCGACTGATCGGCTGGAGCGTGGAATCGGACGCGGTCAAGGAGGCCCAGGTCGAGCTCGCCATCCTGCGCTTCGGGCAGCGCGTCAACCGGCTCGGCACCGCCTTCGGGGTCAATCTCGCAGCGCAGCCGATCGAGCGGCTGATCTGGGTCGCGGACATCCTCCACCACGGCCGCGGCACCTATCGCAAGATCCGCGACGCGATCAATTCGGCGGCGCCCGATGCCGGGCTCGAGGCGATCGGCGGAAGCGATCCGCGCTGGGCCGACCGGGTCAAGACGGTCAAGGCCGAGATCGCTCGGGTCAAGCCCAAGCTTGCCGGCGAGAAATGGGGCACGGGCGCCTTCGCGGTCTAGGGCGCGATCGCCCGAGCGGTCCTGGCAAGAACGCCCGCCCCCCAGGCCAGTCCCGGTTCGGACGACGGCTGGGGATCAGGATTCGGCGGGGGCCGCCGCCAGCGCCGCCGCCATCCGCTCGCCGGAACGGCAGATGGCCGCGGCGAGCACGTGGACGGTGCACGGCGCCTCGGCGCCGACCCAGCCGCGGATCGGGGCGAGCGCCGCTTCGGCGAGCTGGAGCGCGGCCAGGCGCGAGGGAAGGATCAGCTGGGCGTCCCTGGCGTGCAGGCGCGCCTCGACCATGTCGGCGAGCAGCCGCACGGCCTTCTCGCCGGTGCGGCCGGCGAAGGTCGCGCGGGCGCGCTGGCGGTTCTCCCAGAAATGCTCGAGCAGATAGCGCAGCCGCTCGGCATCTCCCTCGCCCACAGCGGCGTCGGCGAGAATCGCGAACGGGCGCGACAGCGCCTCCATGTGGATGTCGTCCGCGCTCGAATAATGCTGGTAGAAGGTCGAGCGGCCGACATTGGCGCGATCGACGATGTCGGAGACCCGGATGCGGTCGCGCCGGCGATTGAGCAGCAGGTAGTTGAACGCTTCGATCAGCGACGATCGGGTGCGCCGAACGCGCCGATCCTGACGTGTCGCCATCCACTCACCTCCCGGACAATCCGTGCCGTTCGTCCGCTGACGGACGAAGCCGGGCGAATTTCCTTCCCACTTTCCCCCCGGCCGCCGCAACTCTCACCCGCAAAAGTGAAAAAGTCCACAGCGAGGGGAGGATCGATGTCGGTTTTCGGGGTCGGCAAGGGCGGCGGCGCGGCGGACCGCACGGCGGGAGCGGTGCTGATCGTCGCGGCGGCGGGGACGGTGGTCGCGATGGGCCACCATCCGTCGAGCGCCCATTCCGGCGGGCTCGGCGGGCTGGTCCACGGCGCGATGGTCGCGCTCGCGGCGATGCTGGGGTTCGGCTTCACCCAATTCGCGCGCCGGCGAAGCCTCGACCGGCCCGCCATCCTGGCCGGGCTCGTCGCTTATGCGATCGGCCTGTTCGCCCATGTCGCGGCGGCGACGATCAACGGCTTCGTCGTTCCGGCGCTCGCCGGCCGCGGCGCCGGGGCGGTCGGCCACGACATCTTCCTGCTCGCCTGGGAATCGAACCAGGCGCTCGCCCGGCTCGGCGTCTTTGCCGCCGGCGCCGCCTTCATCCTCTGGTCGATCGACCTGCTTCGCCGCGGCGGCCGGGCGACCCGGCTGGTCGGCGGGGCCGGCCTCGTCGCCGGAGCGGCGCCTGCCATTCTGATCGCCGCCGGCCTTCTCACGATGGACGTCGCCGGCGCGGCGGCGGTCTATGCCGCGCATGCCGCCTGGTCCATCCTGGTCGGCGTACAGCTCGCGCGCGGGGAATTGGGCGGCGGGGCCGGCCGGTCGGTTCACGATGAGGCAAGGCTCGAAAGGGAAGGGTGACCGGGCAAGCGCGGCTCGAGCCCGGGCCGCGGCGGAGGCCGTTCGATGCGCGCGATCGCCGGTGCAGTCCTGGCCCTGCTGTTCGTCGCCCCGGCGGCGTGCGGCGGCGCTCCCGCCGGCGGCCCGACGAGCGCGGAAGCGGCGGAGGCCTCCTGCCAGGCGCCGCCGCGCCGCCATCCCGATTCGCGCTCGGCCGCCTATCGCCGCCACAACGAGGTGCAGTCGGACAGCCTGTGGCTGATCGAACGGGTCCGGCGCCGCTACGCCGACCGGCTCGCGGCCGCCTATGTCGCGGGCGCCGACGATCCGGGCGGCCTTCGCCTCGTCATCCGGCTCACCGGCACCGCTCCGATCCCGCCGATGCGGCTCGCCGACCGCGCCGAGGGCGTGCCGGTGACAATCGAATATGGCGCTCCGCACAGCCTGCGCGAGGTGGCGGCGATCCGGCAGCGGGTCCACGACCGGGTCGTCGCCCTGCTGCCGACCCTTCAGGGCGTCGGCTATGACGAAGCCGCCGGCACCATTCACCTCGACGTCTACGCTCCCGACGAAGCGGCCCGGCGGGCCGCCCTCGCCCGCTGCGAGGCGCTTCGCTCGCTCTACCGAATGCCGGTCCGGATCGAGGTCACGGACGCCATGATGGACCTCGGCGCCCCGCGATGAGCCCGAAAAGCCCGCGCTAGCGGCGAAGGAAGGCGGCGAGCACCGGGCCGACCTCTTCCGGCCGCTCGACCACCAGATTGTGGCCGAGATCGGCGAAGACGTGCGCCTGGGCGGCGGGGAAGGCGGCGACCAGGGCCCGATGATGCTCGGCCGGGAACAGCTCGTCGCGGCCGCCCGACAGGATCAGCACCGGCGCGGCGATGTCGGGCGCGTAGCGTCCGGCGGGCAAGTCGACCAGCTCGCGCAGCACCGAGCGCCAGACGTGCGGCCCGGTCGCCGCGGTCTCCGGATCGGCGTAGCGGACGAACTCCGGATCGACCGGCGTGGGGCTGGCGGCGGGGCTCCACTGGCGAAGGAACTCGCCGTTCGACCCGATCGGCTCGCGCAAGGCGAGGATGTTGGTCCACAGCCAGTCGCCGCGCCTGACCGGGGCGAGCGCGGTCGACCCGATCAGGACGAGCCGGTCGACCCGCCGCGGATGCTCGGCGGCGAGGACCTGGGCGACGAGGCTGCCCATCGAGTGGCCCGCGACCGCCGCCCGATCGACGCCCATCGCGTCGAGGAAGAGGCGGGCATCGTCGGCGAGGTCGGCCATGGCGTAGCAGCAATCGGGCGCGTCGGAGGCCCCGTGGCCTCGCTGGTCGGGGATCAGCACGCGATGGCTCTCGAGGTAGGGCGCGAGGATGGTCCAGACCCGGCTCGAATCGGTATAACCGTGCAGGAGCAGCAGCGGCGGGCCGGCCGGATCGCCGAGCTCGACATAGCTGATCCGGATCCCGTTGGGCAGCGCCACCTGGCGCTTGCGGGCGTTCCAGCCCGCCTGATCGACCGGCGCCGCGGCCGCGGGGGCCGGCGAGGCGACGGGCGAGGCCAGCAGCAAGGCGAGCGCGAGGAGGAGCCGGCTCATGCGATCGCCTTTCCGACCAGCATCGCCCCGACCCGGCTCGAGCCGCCGTCGTAGAAGCCGACCTCGCCGCTGAATTCGCGCGGGTTCGCGAAGGTGCCGAAGAGGATGTCGAACAGCGGCAGGTCGGCATAGTTGCGGGCGTGGACTCCGCGCTCGTGATGCAGCGAATGGCTCTCCGGACGCTGGACGATGTAGCCGAGCCAGTGCGGAGTCCTGATGTTGGCGTGCTGGAACATCCCGCAGAAGGTGGCGAGCAGGTTGATGACGATAGCCGCCTCGGCGCTGATGCCGAAGCCGAGGACCAGGCACAGGCTGCCGACGAAGGTGAAGCCGAGCACGTCGAAGGGGTGGAAATAGAAGGCGCCCCAGATGTCGACGCGCTCGGCGCTGTGGTGCATCTGGTGGAACCAGCGCCACAGCAGCGGCGTGTTGTGCATCGTCCGGTGCCAGACGTAGATGCCGAATTCGAGGACGAGGAAGCCGCCGGCGATCTGCGCCCAGAGCGGCAGCGAATCGGCGGCGAACAGCCGGTGCTCGCCGAGCCAGCCGTCCCACATCAGCGGCGCGTATGTGGCGAGCTCGAAGTAGAGCACGAGAAAGGCCGCGCCGCGAAGCCGCCAGAGCCTGATTTCGGGGAAATTGCGCGCCCGGGCGACGAGTTCGACCGCCGCGAACAGGGCGAACAGCCCCAGCGCGATATAATGATAGAGACCGAGCATGACCGTTCCTCAGCCCCCCGCTGTGGAAGGACGGCGGATTAGCCGCGCCGCTCGCTCCTCTCTAGCAGCTTTGCGGTCGCTTTTCATGCCGCTGGCGAAAACGGCGTGTTTCCGGTAATTTGCGGGTCGGGCGCGGAAGGGGTGAAGAGCGATGGCCGACAAGGTCCTGGCAAAAACCGCACCGGCGGTACAGTTGGAGCCGGCGGGCCGGACCAAGGGCGAGCGAACGCGCGGCAAGATCCTCGACGTCGCCTATGACGCGATCGTCCACAAGGGCTTCGCGGCGACCTCGATCGAGGAGCTGGTCGAGGCGGCGGGGATCACCAAGAGCGGCTTCTTCTACCATTTCAGGGACAAGAACGACCTCGCGCGGCAGCTGCTCGAGCGCTTTCTCGCCGAGGACGCCGAGATCCTCGACGCGCTCGAGGAGCGTGCCCGAGCCCTCGCCGACGATCCGCTGCAGAGCTTCCTGATCTTCCTCAACCTCTATGCCGAGATGATGGACGAGATGCCGGACCTCCATCCCGGCTGCCTGGTCGCGACGATCACCTATCAGGAGCAGATGTTCGATCCCGCCGTTCGCCAGATGAACGCCGACAGCGTGCTGGCGCTGAGGGCCCGCTTCGCGCGCTGGCTCGAAGAGGTGGCCGAACGCCATCCGCCGCGGACGATCGTCGACATCAACGCCCTGGCCGACAATGTGACCGTGATCGTCGAAGGCGCGATCATCCTGTCCAAGGCGCTCGGCGACCGGACCCTGATGGGCCGCCACACCCGCCTGTTCCGCGACCATGTGAAGTTCATCTTCGGCGCCGCCTGAGCCTCGAGGGAGAGTCGGTCCGACCCGCCGCCCGCCGCCGCGCCCGGGCCTCGTCGAGGCGACCCTCGGAAGGTCGGATTTCGGCCATGACGCGAGCCAATGAGTGCGCTAGGCTCGCCGAAAAGGGGGGATCGCGATGCGCCATCTGCCACTGCTCGCCGCCATGCTTCTCGCCGCTCCGGCCGCCGCGCAGGAGATCGCCCGCCGGGGCGCGGCCGAAGCGCCGATCTCGGCGTCGGTCGAGGTGCCCGCCGGCAGCCGGCTCGTCTATGTCAGCGGAACCGTCCCCGACGTCGCCGACGATGCGGCCGCGCCGGGCTCGGTGCAGCGTTACGGCGACACCGCCGCCCAGACCCGATCGGTGCTTCGGCGGATCGAGGCGCAGCTCAGCGAGCACGGGCTGGGCCTGGGCGACGTCGTCATGATGCGAGTCTTCCTGGTGGCGCCGCCAGGCCAGGAGCGGATGGATTTCGCCGGGATGATGGGCGTCTATCGGGAGTTCTTCGGGACCGCGGCGCAGCCCCACCGGCCCGCTCGATCGACGATGCAGGTGGCGGGGCTGGTCGATCCGGGCTGGCTGGTCGAGATCGAGGTGACGGCGGCGGCACGCTAGCCGGAAGGGGGCCAGGGCGATGGGGCTGACGCGCAGAGCCTTTCTGGAGCGGCTCGGGGCGGTGGGCGGCTACAGCGCCGTCTATCTCGGCATGGAGGCGATGGGGCTGCTGAACGCGCCGCCGGCCGCGGCCGAGCCCTTCGCCCTGCCGCCCGGATCGGGCCGGGGCCGCAAGGTGGCGATCCTCGGCGCCGGAATCGCCGGGCTGGTCGCCGCCTACGAGCTGAAGCAGGCCGGCTGGGACGTCGCCGTGCTCGAGGCGCGCGACCGGGTCGGCGGCCGGGTGTGGACGGTGCGCGGCGGCGACCGCATCGTCCAGACGAGACGGGAAGACCAAATCTGCCAATTCTCGGACGGCCTCTATCTCAACGCCGGCGCGGCCCGGATCCCGACCGCCCACCACACCATCCTCGGCTATGCGCGCCGGCTCGGAGTGCCGCTCGAGGTGATGGTCAATTCCAGCCGAGCCTCGCGCTGGGACATGGGCGGACGGGTCTACACCAACCGCCAGATGACCCACGACGTTCGCGGACGCTTCATCGAGCTGCTCGCCAAGGCGGTCGACCGCGGCGCCCTCGACCGCGAGCTGACCGGCGGCGACAAGGAAGCGATGCGCCAGTTCCTCGCTTTCTACGGAAGCCTCAACGAGCGCGGCGAATATGCGCCCGACGGCCGCTCCGGCTATGACGAGCTGCCGGCCGGCTACGACAATCCGGGCCGCGCCGCCGCCCCGCTGGCGCTGAGCGAGCTGATGACGATGCGCGCCGCCGGGCTGCCGCTCGTCTTCGAGGAGTTTTTCGACCAGCAGGCGCCGATGTTCCAGCCGGTCGGAGGCATGGACCGGATCGCCCATGCCCTTTACGAGCAAGTGCGTCCGGCGGTGCGGCTGGGCAGCCCGGTCGCCGAGATACGCCGCCGCGGCGAAGGCGTGCGAATCCTTCACGGGCCGGGCCGGCAGGCGCTCGACGCCGATTATTGCGTCTGCACGCTGCCGCTCAATCTGCTCCAGCGCATCCCCAACGACTTCTCGCCGGCCAAGCAGGCGGCGATCCGCGACGTGCCTTACGTGCCGGGAGTGAAGGCCGCCTTCGAGAGCCCGCGCTTCTGGGAGGATGAAGGGATTTACGGCGGCCTCGGCTGGACCGATCAGCCCAACGAGAATCTGATCTACCCTTCGGGGGATTGGCATTCGGACAAGGGCGTGCTGGTCGCCGCCTATGTCGCCGGATGGACCGGGCAGAACCACCCGCAGGAGTTCACGGCACTCAGCCACGAGGAGCGATTCCGAATCTGCCGCGAGGTGGTCGAGCGCATGCATCCCGCGCAGTCGGCGAAGCTCGCCAGGCCGGTGACGGTCGCATGGGGGCTGACGCCCTGGTCGGAAGGCATCGGACCGCGCCACCCCGACTGGTTCGCCAATCCGCGCGGCGAGCGCTACGCCGAGCTGCTTCGGCCGGAGGGGCCGATCGTCTTCGCCGGGGAGCATCTGAGCTATATCGTCTTCTGGCAGGAAGGGGCGGCGCTTTCGGCGCACGAGGCGATGCGGCTGCTGACCGCCCAGGCCGCGGAGCGGCGGGCGGCGGCTTGATCGATCCACGCGCGCGCCCCGTCGAAACGGCTTGGGCGCGCCGGCCCCGGCTGATATCCTGCCGGCCGCCACCAGCCGGGGGAAACAAGATGCCGATGCGCCGACTGATCGCCCTTGCCGTCTCGCTCGCCTTGCCGCTCGCCGCCGCCGAAGCGGCGCCCGCCGACGTCGCCGCTGCGGTCGCGGCTCCGGGCCGGCCGGCCGACGCGGTCGCTCTCGACGAAGTCCGGCGGCCGGTCGAGGTGCTGCGCTGGCTCGGCCTCGAGCGCGGCGACCGGGTCCTCGATTACTTCACCGGCACCGGCTATTATGCCGAGATCATGGCCCACGCGGTGGGGCCCGAGGGCGTCGTCGTCGGCTGGAACGCGCCGAGCTTCATGGCCAACGAGCGGGTGCGAACGGCGCTGGCCGGGATCAAGGAGCGCTCTCCCAACGCCTCGTTCTTCTCGACTCCGGTGACCGCCCTGTCCTTCCCGCCGGACAGCTTCGACTTCGTCCTGCTCCATCTCGTCTATCACGACGCTTATTGGGAGAGCAGTCGCTTCAACCTGCCGCGGATCGATCCCAACACGGTCACCGCCGCGCTCTTCGCCGCGACCAGGCCCGGCGGCACGGTGGCGGTGATCGACCATGTCGCCGCGCCGGGACGGGAGACCAGGGCCGAGGTCGAGGCCACTCACCGAATCGATCCCGCCGTGATCCGCGCCGATTTCGAGCGCGCGGGCTTCGTCCTCGACGGCGAATCCGACCTTCTGCGCAACCCGCAGGACGACCGCTCGGTCAACGTCTTCGAGCCGTCGATCCGAGGCCGAACCGACCGCATCGTCTATCGCTTCAGGAAGCCGGCGGCTCGCTAGGCTATGGCGGAGAACAAGACCAAGCCGACGGAGGTCGGCGTCGACGCCTTCCTCGATTCCGTGCCCGATCCTCAGCGCCGCGAGGACGCCAGGAGACTGTGCGCGACGATGGAGCGGCTGTCGGGCGAGCCACCGGTGATGTGGGGGCCGAGCATCGTCGGTTTCGGCCACTGCCGCTACCGCTACGAGAGCGGCCGGGAAGGGGAAATGCCCCGGATCGGCTTCTCGCCGCGGGCGAAGGAGCTGGTCCTCTATCTGGTCGGCGGCTTTCCGCGCCACCAGGCGCTGATGGACCGCCTCGGCAAGCATCGCACCGGCAAGTCCTGCCTCTACGTGAAGCGGCTCGCCGACCTGGACGAGGAGGTGCTCCAGGCGCTGATCCTCGAAGCGCTGGCCCATATGCGGGAAACCTATCCGGAAGAGGCGTGAACGCGCGGACCCATCATCGCCATTCTGAACTTGGTTCAGCATCCGGCGTCGAGCCGCGGGGCGCGCGGCGAGCTGGACCCTGAAACGAGTTCAGGGTGACGGGAGTGGGCGCGAGGCGGCGGGACGTGGCGCGGGGTGTTCCCCGGCGAAGGCCGGGGTCCAGGGACGGCGTGGAAACTGGGCCCCGGCCTCCGCCGGGGAACGAGTCTGGCGGGCCGAACTTGCCTAAGTCGCCTATCTCGCGCGGCCCTCGCGGGCGGGTTTCAGGCCGGGTCGACCCCGAGTCTGGCCCAGGCCGTCATGCTGAACTCGTTTCAGCATCCGGCGTCGAGCCGCGGGGTGCGTGGAGGGCTGGACCCTGAAACGAGTTCAGGGTGACGGGGCGGGGTTCGAGCCGCCGGGCGCATGGCGAGCTGGACCCTGAAACGAGTTCAGGGTGACGGGAGTGAGCGCGAGGCGGCGGGACGTGGGTTCGGGCGTTCCCCGGCGAAGGCCGGGGTCCAGGGACGGCGTGGAAACTGGGCCCCGGCCTTCGCCGGGGAACGAGCCTGGCGGGCCGAACTTGCCTAAGTCGCCTATCTCGCGCGGCCCTCGCGAGCGGGTTTCAGGCCGGGTCGACCCCGAGTCTGGCCCAGGCCGTCATGCTGAACTTGGTTCAGCATCCAGCGTCGAGCCGCGGGGCGCGTGGAGGGCTGGACCCTGAAACGAGTTCAGGGTGACGGAGCGGAGGGCGGGCCCCGAGGTGGCGGGGGTCAGTTGGCTTGGATGAAGCCGGCGATGGCGTCGGCGAGACCTGGAGCGAGCGGCAGGCCGGCGTCGCCGTAGGTCGCGAAGTTCGAAGCCGGGTCGGCGGGCGCCGTCTTCAGCACATGGTTCATGCCCTCGATCAGTCGGACCGCGATGCCCGGACGCGCCGCTCCGAGGCGCTCGGCGTCGGCGATTCCGGTCTGCAGGTCGGTGGTGCCCTGGACGACCAGGATCGGGCCCGGATAGTCGCGGGCGAGCTCGGCCGGATCGAGCGCGAGCAGCGAGATGAGGAACGGCTGCACGGTCGGGCGGAAGAGCGGCAGAAGCGCGGGATTCATGCCTGCGCCCGGAACCGGCCGTCCGGCTTCCAGCTCGGCGAGGATCCGGCGCGCCTCGTCGAGGATCGGCGCGTTGGCCGGGTTGGCGCCCAGTTGCTCGCGCAGGATGTCGCCGAGGCGTCGGCCCACGGGCGAGACCAGGACGATTCCGCAGACGTCCTGGTTGCCCCGGGCGGCGAGCAGGGCGTGAATAGCGCCCTCGCTGTGGCCGAGCAGCCAGACGCAGCTTGTCCCGGTCCGGGCCTTGAGGTCGGCCGCCCAGGCGCGCGCATCGTCGGCGAAGGTCTGGATCCGCATGTCCTGCTCGGTCGGGCCGGCGGCGGCGCTGCCGGCGATTCCGCGCTTGTCGACCCTGAGGCTGGTCAGGCCGCGCTCGGCCAGCGCCTCCGCCAGCATCCGGTAGGGCGAGGCGGCGATCCCCGCCGGGCTGTTGCCGTCGCGGTCGGTCGGCCCCGACCCGGCCAGGATGAGGACAGGCGCTCCTTCGGGCGACGGCCGCGGCGGCGCGAGCAGGGTCCCGCGCAGCTGCCGCCCCTCGGCGCCGATCGCGACCTGCGAGGATAGCGGGGGCTGCGGCTCCGGGGCCGCGGCGGCGGGAGGAGCGAGCAGTGCCGCGGCAAGGCGGGCGGCTGGAAGCAGCATCGGCGGTCCTCCCACGGCAGGGTGCACCGGCACGGCCTGGCCGGCAAGCGCATTCATCCGCGCTTCAGCTTGCGGAGGCGAAACGAGGCCACTCCGCGACAGAAAGAGCTTGCGTCCTGCTACAAACGTGGCATGCTACATCGGTAGCAGGTGAGGCCCATGATCGATTCTCTTCCCCGTCGCGAACGCGAAATCTTCGAGCTGCTGTGCAGCGCCGGCGAAGCGACCGCCGCCGATCTGCGCTCGGCGATGACCGATCCGCCCAGCTATTCGGCGGTCCGGACCCTGCTCGCCCGGCTCGAGGCGCGCGCCCTGGTGAGGCACCGCGCCGTCGACCAGACCTATGTCTACAAGAGCGTCCCCCAGCCGGCCAAGGTGCGCGAATCGGCGCTCAAGCAGATGGTGAAGACCTTCTTCGACGGTTCCGCGGCGAGCGCCGCCACCGCCTTGCTCCGCCTCACCCAGAGCCTGTCGCCGGCCGAAGCCGCCGCTCTCCAGCGGGCGATCGAGGATGCGAAGGAGCGCGGGGAATGAGCGCCGAATTCTTCGTCGAAATGGCTTGGAAGTCGGCGCTGATCAGCGGCGCCGCGCTCGCCCTCGCCACCGCGCTCAGGTCGCGAGCCGCCGCGGACCGGGCGATGGTCCTTCGGGTCGGAGTCGCCGGGCTGCTGCTGCTGCCGGCGATCGCCCTGTGGCTGCCCGCGCTTCAGGTCGAGGCCTGGTCGGCACCGCAGGGCGCGGCGCCGGCCGCCGCCGCCCTCGCCGAGTCGATCCCCGAGGCGGGCTTCGCCGTCCCGGTCGCCGTCGACCTCCAGCCCGAAGGGACGACGATCTGGGACGACCCCACTCCGCTCGTCCTTCTCGCCTATCTCGGCGGGCTGCTGATGGCGGCGGGACGGCTGCTCGCCGGAATCGCCACGCTCGGGCGCTGGACCGCGTCGGCCCGGACCGTCGCCTGTCCCGAATGGCTCGCCGCCTTCGAGCGCGCGCGCTGGGCGGCGCCGAACGGCGAGCGGCTCCGGCTGCTGGTGTCGGATTCGGTGCCCTCGCCGCTGAGCTGGGGGTGGCTCAGGCCGGTGATCCTGATCGATCCCGACACCCTCGCCCAACCGGACGACGCCGATGCGATCCTCGCCCACGAAATCGCCCATGTCGCTCGCCGCGACTGGCCGGTCTTGATCCTGTCGCGCCTGGCGGCCGCCCTGTTCTGGTTCAACCCGCTGGTCTGGATGCTCGAGCGCGAGGTCGTCCAGCAGGCCGAGGAGGCCGCCGACTGCCATGCCGTCGACCGAGTCGAGCCCTCGCGCTACGCGCAGACCTTGCTGAGCTGGGCCTGGGCGAACGGCGCGGTTCCGGCGAACAGCATCGCCCCGTCCGAAGGCGCGCTGGCGCGGCGGATCAGGGCGGTGCTCGACGGAAGGGTCCGCAACCGCCCGGGCGGCTCGGCCTGGACGGCGATCGCCATCCTCGCCTGCATCGCCATCGCCGCTCCGGTGGCGGCCGTCGAGCTGGTCGAGGCTCGTCCGGCGCCCGCGCCCGTTGCCCCGCCGGCGCCGCCCGCTCCGCCC
>Ga0196962_10000058_pt1 | contig 88562 bp, 63 predicted proteins | sample S3v_20metaG_FD_183186 | JGI IMG/M metagenome (GOLD analysis project Ga0196962, IMG submission 183186) | Soil microbial communities from Anza Borrego desert, Southern California, United States - S3+v_20 | ecosystem: Environmental > Terrestrial > Soil > Desert | place: USA: California | collected...
GGGCCATCTGCTACGAGAACCCGGCCAACGGGAGGCTCTCGAACCACTGGGTCACGCTGCACGAAGTCGGCAACGTCTCGGGCTTCAACCCCGTGCTGGTGATGGACGTCTGGGAGCACGCCTTCCTCCTGGACTACAAGCCGGCCGAGCGCCCCAAGTACATCGAGGCGTTCTTCTCCAACATCGACTGGGCCGCCTGCGACGAGCGCATGCAGAGGGGCACGGTGGCGCGTTCCGGCGCCGCGCAATAATGACGGAATTTTTCTGCAATTTAACTGACGCGGCGACGCCGCTCCCACACTTCTGGGAGCACACGGTCGGGAGTGACCACGCGCCCGTCGCTTTGCGCGCCGACTGGCAAAGCCAGTTGCGGCGCTGCCGCGACGAGCTAGGCTTCCGATATGTGCGCTTCCACGGGCTACTCTCTGACGACTTGGGCACGCTCATCTGCCACCGTGAAAAATTCCTCTACTCGTTCTTCAACGCCGATCAAATCTTCGACTTTCTCCTGTCAATCGGGATGAAACCGTTTGTCGAACTGAGCTTTATGCCGAAGGCCCTGGCCTCGTGGAACACATCCTCTAATCCGCGCGACCCCCTCCACGACGAACCCTATGCTGCGGCCTTCGTAACAAAGACCGTGATGGAAGCAAACGGCCTCGTCGAAGGCTACAGCTTCTGGACGTTCTCGGACATCTTCGAAGAGAACTATTTCCCGTCGGTGCCGTTCCACGGCGGCTTCGGCCTGATGAACCTGCACGGCATCCCGAAACCGGCGTACCGCGCCTTTGAACTACTCCACCAACTCGGCACCGAAGCATTGCCCGTTGACGGCTCGCACGAAACCGTGGACGCGTGGGTGGCGCGCAAAGGTCAAACGCTGACCGTCCTCGTCACGAATCACGCCGGCCCGCGTCACCCCGTCAAAACCGAACAGGTTCAGGTCGTATTACGTAATGCGCCGGGGAAGTGCTACGCCTACGTGGAGCGAATTGACGAGATTCACGCCAACCCGAAGAGAATCTGGCGCGAGATGGGTGAGCCCGAGTACCTGAGCGCGGGCGAAGTGGAACGCTTGCAGGATTCGTCGCGGATGTGGAAGGAGCCCCAGTCGTGTGAGCGTGTGAAAGACGACCTCCATCTAGACCTCATCCTGCCGCCGCACGCAGTGGCAGCCATCACGGTGGAGTTCCCATCCGAGAACGGGTTCGGAGGTGCGCGCACATGAAGAGGCAATCGTTCGGTGACAGGGATTTGCACACCCTCGGACGAAACACCTTCAATTACTTCTGGAAGGAATCCAGCCCGGCCACGGGACTACTGGCCGATAATACGAGCGGGCATGCGCCAGCCAGCATCGCCGCGGTCGGTCACGCGCTGGCTTCCTACACGGTCGGCGTCGAGCGCGGATGGATCACTCGCGCTGAGGGTGTGAAGCGGACGCTCGCGACGCTGCGCTTCTTCGCAAACAGCCCCCAGGGAAGTGAGCCGGACGCGACCGGGTACAAAGGTTTCTACTATCACTTCCTCGACATGCGGACCGGGCGGCGAACGTGGGATTGCGAACTCTCGACGATTGACACGGCCATCTTGTTGGCGGGCGCGCTGACCGCCGCCGCATATTTCGATCAGGACACTGACGAAGAGCGGGAAGTGCGCGCTGTCGCCGATGCGCTCTACCGCCGCGCCGACTGGCAGTGGGCGCTTGACGGCGCGCTGAAGGTTTCACATGGGTGGAAGCCGGAGAGCGGGTTCCTCAAATATCGCTGGGATGGTTATAACGAGGCGTTGATTCTTTACGTCCTCGGTCTCGGGTCGCCAACCTACCCGCTCCCCAACGAAAGCTACATGGCTTGGACAGAGACTTACCGCTGGAAGAAGATTTACGACATCGAATTCCTTTACGCCGGACCGCTCTTCATCCATCAGCTCTCCCACATCTGGATAGATTTCCGGGGCATCCAAGACGACTTCATGCGCGAACACTCCATTGACTACTTCGAGAACAGCCGCCGCGCCGCCTACGTGCAGCAGCGTTACGCGATCCGCAACCCGCGAGGATTCAAGGGCTACGGCGAGTACGTCTGGGGCATCACGGCTTCGAACGGCCCCGGCCCCGCCGTGCATAAGATTAACGGCGTCCGCAGGCGTTTTTACGATTACCACGCGCGCAGCGTCCCCTTCGGCCTCGACGACGGCACACTCGCTCCCTGGGCCACCGCGGCCTCACTCCCGTTCGCGCCGGAGATCGTGCTGCCGACGCTCGCCGCCTTCAAAGAGAAGTGGGGCGAGATGCTGAGCCGGTACGGTATCGCCTGTAGCTTTAATCCGACCTTTCCGAGCAAAGAGAACGGCCACGCGGGCTGGATCTCGGGCGGGCACTTCGGCATCGACCAGGGGCCAGTGATCTCTATGATTGAAAACTACCGCTCGGGTTTCATCTGGAGGCTGATGCGGCAGTGCCCGTACATCATCAAGGGATTGCGCTGCGCCGGGTTCGGGGGAGGCTGGCTTGAGGCGCACTCATAAAACAGATCGGTCGCCGCCCGCCGGCGCGAAGGTGCGCGCGAGTGCCTCGCGCATAAACTGTCACAGTGGCGGGTCGTGACGGACATGCCGGCTAATGATCGGAAAGAAAGGCGAAAGAAGGTATGGGGCCACTCGATCTCAACGACTTCATTGAATTCGATGACCGGAAGGTCAACCCGGTAGTGCTCGCGAACGAGCCTGACATACGCCTTTTACTTCTGTGCATGCGGGCCGGACAGCGGGTTCCCGAGCACTCCGCCGCGGGCAGTATTACGGTGCAGTCGGTCACGGGCCGCGCCACTTTCTACGACGGCGAGGAGGCATGCGAAATGTTCGCCGGGTCGCTCGTCAGGCTCGAAGCTGGGCGGCCGCACCGCGTGGAGGCGCACACCGACGCCGCACTTCTCGTCACGATGATTAAACCCTCGGGGGCGGGCGAAAGTGGAGGCGCGCGGCGCGCGGCCGAATGCGAAATTGACTTATGCCTGATGGAGCGGCCCGAACGCCATCCGCTCGTCTTCGCCGCCTTCGACCGTCTGGCGGTCGGCGAGTCTCTCACCATCCACAACGACCACGACCCGCAACCTTTGCGAATACAAATCGAGCAGATGCGCCAGGGGGAGGTGAGTTGGGAGTACCTTGAGCGGGGTCCGGATACATTTCGGATCCGTCTCACCCGCGTCGCGCCGCCCACGGCCGAACGCCGGAGGGGGAATGAAGCGAGGGCCGGTGGCGATAACTGATTGGTTATTAATAACGGCCGACACGTCAGGTCGCGGAGAAGCGCGGCGGAAGGTTTTCAATCTCGCGCCGCATTCGGGCGCTCATTTCGGCGCGCTCTTCGACTGACATCAGGGCTTCGGGCCAGAGGTAGACTTGCTCTTCTTCCAGCCGGGTCTGCATCCTCTACGCGATGTGGCGCGACGGGAGCGAGTTCGACCCGCGGGCACTCGGTCGGAACGCCGCGAAAGCGGCGGCGTAGTTAGCGCCAGACACATTATGGCGCGCGGGGGCACTATCGTGACTCGGTGAGCCGTGCGGCCTGACCCGTAAGCTGCGGCTGTTTTGTGGGGCCGAACCAGACGTTGTGCTCGGAGTCGAGCGTGAGCCGTTCGCCTTCGAACTTAAACGTCAGCGTGGAGTAGTACGGCGTCTCGTAGGCGACGAGCTTCAACACGTAGGTGTCAGCGGCCGTCCACGCCCCGCTCGCGGCGACGAGCGGGCGGGCGGGCACGCTCAAGGCGCGTTCGAGGCCGTTGGCGAAGCCGCCGCCGCTCCTGGCCCAGGACTCAGACCCGACGGGCGTGCGCGTCTCGCCCTCGGCCGTCCGCACGACGAGCGCGGGCGAGTCGCCTTTGAAGTCGAGGGCCAAGGCCCTGATGCCCCGTTCATTCTCGGGGAACTCGTACCAGCGACCCGACACACGCTCGGATAGAGGGGAAGTGGCCTGCCCCGGCTGGACGCGGACGGCCAGCCCCTTCAACTTCTCGTCAAGCTTTCGGCGGGCGGCGGCATCTTCCGGCAGCCGCCCCGGCTTCATCTCTGGCAGGAGCTTGTCCCACACGAGGTTCATCACGCGCTGCATGTCGCGGACGCCGCTCGTGATGACGACGACCGCGTCCAACTCGGGCAGGACGATACAGAACTGCCCAAACGCGCCGTCGCCGCGGTAGCCGTGGCGCGAGCGCCAGAACTGGTAGCCGTAGCCCTGGTCCCAGTCGCTCTTCGGCGCGGACCCGTTCGAGGTCTGCCGCGCCGTCGCCTCCAAGACCCAGGCGGCGGGGACGAGTTGGCGGCCCCGCCACACGCCCTTCTGCAAATAGAGCTGCCCGAAGCGCGCGATCTCTTCCGTGCGCGCCGACAGGCCGTAGGCGCCGGCCGTCACGCCCTGCGGGCTCGTGCCCCACGTCGGGTTCTCGAAGCCCAAAGGGTCGAAGAGGCGCGCCCGCAGGTATTCGAGCAGGGTCAGGCCCGTCGCCTTCTGCACGATGGCCGAGAGCATGTAGGTCGCGGGCGAGTTGTAGAGGAAGTGCGTGCCCGGCTTGAAGGGGACCGGGTGACGGAGGAAGCGCCTGACCCAACTGGCGTCAGGCTCCGGCGCGAAAAAATCGGCCTCCGTCTGGTTCCCCGAAGACATCCGCAGCAGGTCGCGCACACGCATCGCGCGCAGGTTCAGCGAGGGTTCGGCCGGGGCCTCCTCGGGGAAGAACTTTAGAACCTCGTCGTCGAGACTGAGTTTGCCTTCGGCGACGGCCAGGCCGACGGCGGTTGAGGTGAAACTCTTGCTCAGGGAGTAGAGGACGTGCGGCGTGCGCGCGTCGTAGGGCGTCCACCAGCCTTCGGCGACGACGTGCCCGTGGCGCACGATCATCAGGCTGTGCATCTGGTCGATCTCGCGGTCGGACGCCTCGACGAAGGCGAGCACGGCCGCCGAGGAGATGCCCTGCCGCTCGGGGCTACTGCGCGGCAACCCCGCGCCCTGCGTCTCCCTTTGGGCGAGTGCGGTCGCGCAGCAAAAGGCGAGGAGAAGGCAGACGAGTGCGCCCCGCACGGCGCGTCCCAAGTTAGGACTAGATTTAAGGAAGGGTTTCATGGAGAATGTCGCACGCCTCCGTCTTTTAACATATAAGGTCTGACATCAGTCTGGCAGGAAGACGAATAACACTGCGACAGGGTAGCGTCAATTACGAGCCGCCCGGCCCGGAGCTTTCGGGAGGTTGGGCGGGCCTGCTGCGCGCGTTCGGCCCCGGCGCCATCATCGCGTCGGTGACGGTCGGGACGGGCGAGACCGTCTTCGCGCCGCGCGTCGGCGCGGTCTTCGGCTACGCGCTGCTGTGGGTCGTCGTCGCCGCGGCCTTCTTCAAGGCCGTTCAGGTCTACACGGGCGCGCGCTACCTAGTGCTCACGGGCGAGCACCCCCTGCGCGCCTGGTCACGCATTCCGGGGCCGCGCGCGTGGGCGGCGAAGCTGATCGGCGTCGTCTCGGTCGCCGCCTTCCCGATGTGGATCGCGGCGCTCGCGGACGCGCTCGGGAGTCTGTGCATCTGGATCACGGGCGTAGGAGAAGGGAAGGGCTGGGGGCGGCCTGTGTGGGGAGTGGCCGTCATCCTGACGGTGACGGCGCTGAGCTTCGTGCAGACTTACGGCGTGGTCGAGCGCGTCTCGACGCTGATCCTCTGCCTGAAGGTCGGGCTCATCTTCGTCGCCGTGCTCATCGTCCGGCCGGACTGGGCCGCGGCGCTGTGGGGGCTGGTTGCGCCGCGCCTCCCCGAATACCCGGCGTGGGTTCTGGCTGACTACCCGGACTTCAGAGGGCGGACGGTCTTCCTTGAGATGGCGGTGCTGCTCGGCGCGGTCGGCGGCGGCGTGCAGGACTACCTGGGCTACGTCGGCTTCCTGCGCGAGAAGAACTGGGGCGCGGCCGGGCTTGAGGGCGGAGGCCCAGAAGGGCTCAGCCGAGACCCTTCGGTCGTGCGGCGGGGCTTGAGCTGGCTGCGCGCGCCCGCGTTCGATACTATCGCCTCGTTCGGGAGCGTGCTGCTCATCACCACCTGCTTCATGATTCTCGGCGCGGCGGTGCTCCACCCGCGCGGGCTCGTTCCAACGGACGCCGACCTCTACAGCCAGCAGTCGCAGTTCCTCGGCCTCGTCCACCCGAGCCTGGTCGCGCTCTATAAGGCCGGCGTCTTCTTCGCCATCCTCGGGGCCATCTACGGCGCGTTCCCGCTCTACGCGCGCACGACCTACGAGATTGCAGCGGCCGTCTGGCCCGCGCGCGCGTGGGAGTTCGGCCGGCTGCGCACGTGGGTCATCCTCTACAGCGCCGCGGGCGGGCTGCTCCTCATCCTCACGGGCTTCAAGACGGTCGTCATCGCGCGCGTCGTCGCGCCCGTCGCGGGCGTGCTCGGGTGCGGGCTCTGGTGCCTGGCGATGGTATGGGTCGAGCGGACGCAGTTGCCGCCCGACTATCGAATGGGCCGCTGGCTGTTCGCCGCGACGGTCGCGGCGGGAATCATTATGACGGCCATCGGGTGTTACGTGGCCGTGCTGAGCTGGCTGTGAAAGAGGGGACTGTGAGACTCGCCAAACGTACGCTGCTTCTATTACTCCCGATACTTGTCCTGGTCGTCGCGGCGACGGAGGGTGGGCAGAAGACTGCGCCGCCCGACGTGGAGGCGCGCGTCGAAGGGATTCTGTCGCGCATGACGCTCGACGAGAAGCTGTCGCTGCTCGCGGGCACGGGGTTCGACACCGTTGCGATCCCGCGGCTCGGCATCCCGGCGCTACACATGACCGACGGCCCGGCGGGCGTGCGGACGGGGCCGGCCACCTCCTTCCCGGCGGGCGTGGCGCTCGCCGCCAGCTTCGACCCCGCGCTCGTCGAGCGTGTCGGCGCGGCCATCGCGCGCGAGGCGAAGGCCCAGGGCAAGAACGTCCTGCTCGCGCCCTGCGTCAACATCCAGCGCGCGCCGCACGCCGGGCGCAACTTCGAGAGCTTCGGCGAAGACCCCTTCCTCGCCGCGCGCATCAGTGTCGCCTACACGCGCGGCGTGCAGGCCGAGAATGTGATGGCCGCCGTCAAGCACTACGCCGCCAACAACCAGGAGCGCGAGCGCCACACCATAGACGTGCGCGTGGACGAGCGCACGCTCCACGAACTCTACCTCCCGGCCTTCAGGGCCGCCGTGCAGGAGGGCCGCGCGTGGTCCGTGATGGCCGCCTACAACCAGGTCAACGGGGCGTACGCGACCGAGAACGCCTACCTGCTCGACGAAGTGCTCAAGCAGCGCTGGGGCTTCCGCGGCCTCATCATGTCCGACTGGGGCGCGGTCAAGTCCACGGTCCCGACCTTACGCAGCGGGCTCGACCTGGAGATGCCGACCGGCCTCTTCCTCAACCCCGCCGAAGTGAGGAAGGCGCTCGCGTCCGGTGCCGTCACGCAGGGTGAGATAGACGACAAGGTGCGGCGGCTCCTGCGCGCGATGGCCTCGCTCGGGCTGCTCGAACGCGAAGTGCCGGCGGGCGGGGCGCTCGACAGCCCCGAACACCGCCGGCTCACGCGCGACGCGGCGCGCGCAGGGGTCGTGCTCCTGAAGAACGAGCGCTCCGTTCTTCCTCTGGACGCGAACAGGCTGCGCTCGATAGCGGTCATCGGCCCGAACGCCGCGGTCGCGCGGCTCGGCGGCGGCGGGAGCGCGCAGGTCGTCCCGCCCTACTCCGTCAGCCCGCTCGAAGGGATTAAGAAGAGGGTCGGAGATAAGGTGCGCGTCGAGCACGCGCCGGGCGTCGTCGCGCTCGAAGACACGACCGTCATCCCGGCCGAGAACCTGCGCACGCCCGACGGCAAATCTGAGGGTCTTCAGGGCGAGTATTTCGCCAACGTCGTGATGGAGGGGTCGCCCGCCATCCGGCGCATAGACCCGCGGCTGGACTTCCGCTGGGCCACGGGCTCGCCCGCGCCCGGCTTCCCCGATGACCAGTTCTCGACGCGCTGGACGGGCAGCCTCGTCGCGAGCCAGAGCGGCCGCTACTCGCTCAGCCTCAGCAGCAACGACGGCGGGCGCCTGTACCTCGACGACAAGCTCCTCGTAGACCTCTGGGCCGACCACGCGACCCTGACGGGCGCGGCGGTCGTCGAGCTCAAGGCGGGCGAGCCGCGCCGCCTGCGCGTCGAGCACTACGAGAGCCGCGGCCACGCCGACGTGCGTCTGGGGTGGCGCCGGATAGAGGAGGGTGCGCTGCGCGAGGCGGTCGAGGCCGCGCGCCGCGCGGACGTGGCGGTCGTCTTCGCGGGGTTGTCGGAGGCGTCCGAGACCGAGGCGCTCGACCGCCCCGACCTCTATCTGCCCGCCGGCCAGGACGAGTTGATAGCGGCTGTCGCGCGCGCGAACCCGCGCACCGTTGTCGTGCTCAACTCGGGCGGCCCCGTCCTGCCGCGCGGCTGGCTTGAAGCGGTGCCTGCGCTCGTGCAGGCGTTCTACCTCGGACAGGAGGGCGGAAGCGCCCTCGCCGAAATCCTCTTCGGCGACGCGTCGCCTTCGGGGAAACTCCCGGCGAGCTGGCCCCGCCGCTGGGAGGACTCGCACGCTTACGGCCGCTACCCCGGCACCGGCGGCGTCGTCAGATACGACGAGGGCCTGCTCGTCGGCTACCGCTGGTTCGACGCGAAGCGCATCGCGCCGCTCTTCCCCTTCGGCCACGGCCTCTCCTACACGCGCTTCGAGTACGCCGGCCTGAAGCTGACCAGGGAGGGCGCCGACGCAGACCCTTCCGTCAGAGTCGAGTTCGAGGTCAGGAACGCCGGACTGCGCGACGGCGCGGAGGTCGCGCAGGTCTACGTGCGCGACGAGGAGTCGAGCCTGCCGCGCCCGCCCAGAGAGCTGAAGGGTTTTACGAAGGTCTTCCTGAGGGCCGGCGAGAAGAAGAGGCTCGCGCTGACGCTGCCCGCCGGCGCGTTCTCCTTCTACGACCCCGCCCGGCATGGCTGGGTCCTGGAGGCCGGCGACTTCAACGTCGCCGTCGGCGCCTCCTCGCGCGACACGCGGCTGGAAGGCGGAGTCAAATTTGCGCGGACTTCACTGGTGAGGTGACCGCGACGAGGCGCCGGACCCATGCGCCTGTGGCTAGAAGTGGACGGGCACAGACACCGGGACGGCTCGACGCGGACGATGGTCTTCGGCGTCGCGTGTCTGGTCAGCTACCTGAGCCGCTGTATGAGCCTACAGCCCAGCGACGTCATCTCGGCGGGGACGCCTCCCGGCGTCAGGCTGGGCCAGAAGTCGCCGGTCTACCTGCGCGCAGGAGCACTGTGTGGCGCCAGGGTGGTGACCTTCTCTGCGTGTACGTGCCTGTAAGGTAGCCTCTTCCGAAGTTTCAAGCGCTCAACCGCCCGCCTCGTTTGTCGTCTAAACAATGACAGCGCGACCTTACTTAATAACCACAGACAAATCATTATTCCGATGATTTTCGCGGGCTTCACTCGCTGTCAAAATCTCTCCTTTCGGTACGGCGGAAGGGCAGCAGGAGAGAGTGAAGCATTTAAAGATAGTCATCGCGGAAGATTTCGGGCCGTTAAGCAGCATGTTGAGGCGGACGCTTTCGGCGATAGAGGGGATAGAGGTCATCGGGGTAGCGGCGGACGGAGTCGAGGCGCTGCGCCTGGTGCGAGAACTCAAACCTCACGTGCTTATCCTGGACATCTCCATGCCGCGCAAGGACGGGATTCAGGTGCTCAAAGAGATTCGCGCCGGAGATCATTCGACCGTCATCATCATGTTCACGGGGGAGTCGCCGTCGGTTCTTCGGATAGTCTGTCAGGAGGCGGGGGCCAACTACTTTCTGGAGAAGACCCAGGTCAAAGAGTTGATCGAAATCTGTGAACTAGAACTGCTGGCGCGCTAGCCTGGGGGTAATGCCGCCGGCAGCAGTACGCGGGGCGTCTTCTAACGCGAGTCGCAGCGTCCCGCGCGCGCCGCCGGGCACGACCTTCAGTGGGAGGGGGTTGTGCCCGGCGCGTTAGCTTCACTGAGATAGTAGTCGTCAGGGACGCGCCGACAGACAGTCGCGTTATGCAGGACAGATTGTGACGGAGCGGCAGGTTAACGTGAGCGTGAAGGCAGAGATCGGCAGAATCGAGGAGTCTCTGTTGAGTTTGATGACAGGGTTCGCGCAGTACAGATTGCGGCTTGCGCGGGCGTACGAGTGTGTTCAGGTCCTGCTCGCGCGCAGGGCAGGCGGGTTCTCAAGCGCGGAACAGGAGGCGCTGTACGAGGCGACACTGGACGACGCCATGCGGGACTATTTTCAACTGCGCGGCCAGATAGACTGGTGGCTTGAGCAGGCCCGTCAGGTTGTCGACGCCTTAACGGAGATGGAGCGACGCGAGTCGTCAGCAGACGTGACTGCTCCCGAAGTCAATCAGCAAGAAGTGCTGACCGACGGGTTTGAGGACGGGCCGGCCACGTCCTTTATTGATCTGGGATACGTATTTTGAACTCGGGCTGACACCGCCCCCGGAAGCGCAAGCACTCATATCAGGTTCGCCGTCGCGTTTTCGCTAAGCGCCCGTGCCAATTCCGCGGGGCCTGCCAACATCCTTACTACAGTAAAACCCTATTCTCATTACAGTGTTCACCTGATACTTCGACGGGCGCGCGTTAAGATACGCTAGGCGAAAGGGGGCGGCGCCGGATTGTTCCGCGGGAAGCTACGGCCTGGGGCTGTCCCATGAATCTGATTGCCGGGGACGGTGTGTTGCGCTCGGGGCAGCGAGCTTCGATTAATCTCTATCTTGAATTATGAAGTGCAGAGGGGTTACACTCTTGGTATCGAGACGGATTTTTATATGAAGGATTGATGTCTCAAACTTGTCCTAGCTCGTTCTGCTTCGATCCCCTCACGGCGAGTTGCAAATCCCCCGGACATATCGCCAGGGTTTACGGTCAGGCACGTCGCATCCATTGATTGATGATACTTTGCAACACATGCGGAGGAGACCAGAGAAGTACCAAATGCCTGTCACGCCCAGAAGACGACCGGCGTTTGTAACTGTCTGAGAACCCACTAACCACAAACCGAATCCTTAACCCGGCAGAAGCGCCATGAGACGGCACTCGACTCTCTCCACGTCTCTCTTCGTTGGCTTGACGGCGTTGGTGTGTGCGCCTCCTGATTGCGCCCTGCAACTCCCTGTCGCCACGACCGGAGGTTTGAGCACAGACCCCGCCGCCGCTGTCAGAGCAAGTGCAGCAGCGCGGCAGTACGCGACGACCACCACGCAGGAAAGGGCCGCGAGCCATCAGGATCAATTCTATTTTGCGCTCGCGTCCCATCCCACTGCCACCCTCCGGGGCAAAGTCTTAAAGTCCGCAGATGTCCTCCGTTTGACCGCCCGGTCAGCGCCCGCCCCCGTCTACGGGATGGCCGACGAATCGGGCTGCAACTCTTACATCGTGAAGCCCACCGACTTCATTAAGTTTGTGGAGGTCGCCTCTCAGATTTTAAAGCTACCGGCACCGGCTGAGCACCGCGCCTGATGAGTCATGAACATCCTTTACGTCGAAAATGACCCTCGCGACGCCGAGCTGGCGATGATGCAGTTGCTCAAGGCAGCGCCGCATTTTCAGCTTGAGATAGTCACCACTCTGAGTGAGGCGTCGGCGCGGCTGGAGCGACTGGAGACAGGGCCTCTGGATTTGCTGCTGACCGAAGTGCGCCTGCCCGACGGCGATGGCCTCGCGCTCGTGGCACAAATCCGCGCCCGCGCCCTCCCCCTCGCCGCGGTCGTCATTACTGGCACAGGCGACGAGGGAACGGCGGTCGCCGCGCTCAAGGCGGGCGCGGACGATTACGTGACCAAGCGCAAGGATTATTTAGAGCGCCTCCCGCTCGTCCTTGAGAGCGCGTTCCGGCACTATCGAGACCGCGAGCGGGCGCTGCGCGAGAGTGAGGAGCGCAACCGCGCCATCCTCAACGCCATTCCAGACCTGATGTTTCTTCAGGATAAGGAGGGTGTCTTCCTGGATTATCACGCGAAAGACGCGAGTGACTTACTGGTCGCCCCGGAACAGTTTCTGGGAAAGAAGATGACGGACGTGCTGCCCCCGGACCTCGCCGCCGCGCTGAAGCGCTGCTTCGAGCGCGCCCTCGAAACCGGCGAGACCCAGGTGCATGAATATAGTCTCCGCGTAAAAGGCGAGTCCCTGTGGTTTGAGGCGCTCATCGCCCGGACCGACGGAGAAAAACTGTTGAGCGTGGTCCGCGACATCACGGAGCGCACGCGGCATGAGGAAGCGGTCAGCTTTCAAGCACACCTGCTCAACACTATCGAGCAGGCCGTCATCGCGACTGACATGGCCGGCGCCGTCATTTTCTGGAATCAGTTTGCCGAAAGACTCTACGGCTGGTCGATGGATGAAGCCATGGGCCGAAAGGTGAAGGAACTCTTAAGGCCCACGGATTTGCAAGAACGCGCGGAAGAGATTTGGGCCAACTTGAGAGCGGGCAAGAGCTGGGCCGGTGAATTTACAGTTAAGCACCGCGACGGGACTCTGTTACAAATCTGGTTCAGTGATTCGCCCATTTATGACACGCGGGGAAACATGATCGGCGTGCTCGGCATTTCCCATGACATCACCGAGCGCAAGCAGGCCGAGGAGGCGCTGCGCAGGAGTGAGGAGCGACTACGCCTGGCGCAGCAGGCTGCGCGTGTCGGCACCTGGGAGTGGGACGTGCGGACGGGCGAGGCGATCCGGTCGGAGATGATCTGGCAGTTGCTCGGGCTCGAACCGGGCGACGGCACAGTGACGGCCGATAGTTTTACAGAGTTCATCCACCCGGAAGACCGTGACCGCGCCTTGCGTAAAGTCTATGAGGTGGTCGCCGAGGGCAATGAGTACTACGACGAGTTCCGCATCGTCCGGCGCGACGGCCGCGTGCTGTGGCTCTCGTCGAAAGGCTGCCTCATCCGCGCGGCGGATGGGCGGGCTGAACGGATACTGGGCGTCAACATCGACATTACGGAGCGCAAGCTGACCGAAGAGGCGCTCAAGGAGAGTGAGCAGCGCTTCCGCATGATGGCCGACGCGGCCCCGATCATGATCTGGATGAGCGGCACTGACAAGCTCTGTACATACTTCAACAAGAATTGGCTCGACTTCAGGGGCAGGACGATGGAGGAGGAGCTGGGGAACGGTTGGTGCGAAGGAGTTCATCCGGCGGATCATGACCGCTGCCTTGAAACATACTCTACGGCCTTTGACGCCCGGAGGCCGTTTACGATGGAGTACCGTCTGCTGCGCCATGGCCGGCAATACCGCTGGGTGCTGGATAAGGGCGTGCCCCATCACTCCCCCGACAGCACTTTCCTCGGCTACATCGGCTCCGCCTTCGACATCACCGAGCGTAAGCTGGCGGAAGAGGCGCTCAAACAGAGTGAGGATCAGGTCCGCGTCTTTGTAGAGCATACGCCGGCTGCGGTCGCCATGTTCGACCGCGAGATGCGGTACATGCTGATGAGCCGCCGGTGGCTGAAAGATAACAAAATAGAGGAGCAAGACATCATCGGGCGCAGCCATTACGAAGTCGTTCCTGACATCCCGGAACGTTGGAAAGAGGGCCACCGGCGATGCCTGGCCGGGGAGGTGCAGAGATGCGAGGAGGATGTTTTCCAGCATTCGGACGGAAGCAGTGATTGGGTCCGCTGGGAGACTCGCCCGTGGTACACCGCGAGCGGTGAGGTGGGCGGCATCATCATGTTCAGCGAAACGATCACCGAACGCAAACGCTCCGAAGACGAACTCTTGCGGCTCACCGTCCGCCTCTTCACTCTGCAGGACGAGGAGCGGCGGCGAATCGCACGCGAGCTGCACGACGTGACGGCGCAGAACCTTTTCGCAATTTCGATCAATCTCACCAAGCTCCATCAGTCCGGCTCTACTCTGGGCGCGGAGCAGCAGCGCGTGCTGGAGGAGTGCCGGGCGCTCACCGAACAATCTTTGCAGGAGATTCGCACGCTCTCCTACCTGCTACACCCGCCGCTCCTGGATCAGGCCGGACTGGTCTCGGCCTTGCGGTGGTACGTCGAGGGCTTTACAGAGCACAGCGGGGTCAAGGTCCAATTATTGACGCCGCTGCCGATTGAGCGTTTGCCGTCTGAAGTAGAGACGGCTTTATTCCGCATCGTGCAGGAAGGACTGCGCAGCATCCGCCGCCATTCAGGCAGCAGCGCCGCCAGCATCAGCCTGGAGCGGCGGGGCCACGAAGTGGTTCTCCAGATTAAAGGCCAGGGCAGGAGATTGTTGATCGAAGGGGTATCAGCGCCCGAAGAATTCCGACTCGTCGGCGTCGGCATCGGTGTCACCGCCCACTGCCGCGACGAGGGGCGGGAACTGGCCCCCAGGGCCGGCTGCGATGAGTGCGTCCCGAAGCCCCTGGACGAAGGCGCGCTTGACTCGATACTTTCCCGCTACCTGCGCGCGCAGTGACGGCCGCGGGCCTCGCCCCATTGTCCCCGCGGGATTGCAAATAAGAAGGGCGGGCCGCTCCCCCAAGCGATCCCGCCCTCTTCTGCCCGAACTAACGGGTCAATGATGGGCCGGAGTATCGCACGCCCCGCGTTGCAATATCATTGCCTGGAGCTTGTCGTTCCCCGATAAAACATTCTCCCAGCCCCGTGTGCCGATGTAGTGTAGGCAGCACGCCCTGTCGTCCTCGCTCATAGCCGTAATCTTCACCGCGAGAATATGGCCCGGAGGTTCTTCCTCGCCCGCCGGGTCCGGCCGCGGCGACGCCCGGAGTGTTATCTGTAGCCGAACGGGCGCATGAAGGGCCGTGTCGGCGGCGGCGTCTCACGCAACTCGTCCCGCTTCGATACCCTGCGGACGTTCGTGAAGTAGTCGACCGCGGCGGCCCTCAGCCCGACGTCTCGCCCGAGGCGCTCGCTCATGTACCACTTGTGCTCCAGCACCTGCGGCCACACCTCACTCGCCTCCACGGACGAGAGCCCCACCCCGGCGGCCGAATTCAGCTCCCGCGTTTCACTCCCGTCGTCCGCGGGCACATTCTCCATGACGTGATCTGACTTAAATGGCGCGGGCATCATTAACTCCTCTAGCGGGCCAATCCGGCCTGAATGATTAAAGGGTTTTGATGTATCGAATGTTTCGCCGGGGTTACGAGCAGGTAGAGATAGATTCACCGATAAGGGGGCCTCAGAAGCTCCCAAGCGCCAGGGTTGGAGTAAATCAACCCCCGTCTGGGCCAGTTTCAAACGGACCCTGGAGTTGATTTGCTCAAAGTGCAAAACCCGTCCTGAATGAGCGTACGTAACAGTACAGAAAACAGCTCCGCTTTAACGATAGAATGATTTCGCATTTAACCCCCCTATCTTAATTTCACGGTCCCGCTTGCGGGATAAATCCGTTTACGCATGTTCTCACGCCGACGCACATTAATTACGCTCAACTTTTATCCGTTACATGGGCTGCTCGCGGTGCGAGACGAGCCCGCGCGTCAAGGCCGTCCGGGGCCGCTTGCTCGATTACGAGCTGGGCCGGCCGCACTTCGTCGTGGGGCTGCTCAAGCGGGCGGAGGGCCGCGGCCCGGCGGGGGTGCCGCCGGCGACTTTGCCGGGGCCGCTTGAGTACGGGAGCCGCCGCGAGTTCGCCCGGCCCGACGCCCGGCGACCTCCGGCGGATTCGTGACGGGGAGTTGCGACACTTCCCGCTCCCCAGGCGGGCGATTACGACGCCCGGGGGCGACCCCCGCCGCCCAGAGCCCCTGCGCCGACGTCGCGGGCGTCGCCTCGCTCGGCGTCCTTCAGGTCTCGACCGACCCGAGGACGGACGTGGCCCAGTGCCTGCGGGCGACCCCGACGGCCGAGTCGACCGACGACGACGGGCGGCGGTGGCTGATTAATTTGTCGGAGACGCCGGGGCGCGCCGGGCCGGCGGGTGAATCCCGGGGCGCACCGGAGGACGAAGAGGGGGCACCCGGCGAGCGTGCGCTCCTGGCCCTCGGGAAAGGTGAGGGAGAAGGCCCAGGCGTGAGTCTCAGGCAGACATTAAATAACGAGGGGAGTCAGTTCTATGCTTGCAATGAATTACAGGGGGCCTCGGCGGGTCCGCATTGACCAGAAACCCGAGCCCGAGGTCCAGCACCCGCAGGACGCCATCGTGCGGGTCACGCGGTCCTGCATCTGCGGGTCCGACCTGCACCTTTACAACGGGTCCGTGCCCGACACGCGCGTCGGCATGACGTTCGGCCACGAGGTCACGGGCGTGGTCGAAGAAGTCGGCACAGATGTGCAGAAGTTGAAAGTCGGTGACCACGTCCTGGTGCCTTTCAACATCGCCTGCGGGAAGTGCGTCTTCTGCCGGCAGGAGCTTTACGGGAATTGCCACGAGTCCAACCCGGAAGCGACGGCGGTGGGCGGCATCTACGGCTATTCGCACACGGCGGGCGGCTACGACGGGGGGCAGGCCGAATACGTGCGCGTGCCTTATGCGGACGTCGGCCCGACGGTCATCCCGGAAGGTATGGACCCGGACGACGCGGTGATGCTCACGGACGTGGTGCCGACGGGGTATCAGGCCGCTGAGATGGGCGGCATTCAACCCGGCGACACGGTCGTGGTCTTCGGGGCCGGGCCGGTGGGCATCATGGCCGCCAGGTGCGCGTGGCTCTTCGGGGCGGGGCGGGTCATCGTCATTGACCACATAGACTACCGCCTTGAGTTCGTGAAGAACTACGCGCCGTGCGAGGTCTACAACTACGAGTCGCTGGAGGACGTGGTGGTGTTCCTCAAGCGGACGACCGGGTGGCTGGGCGCGGACGTGTGCATCGACGCCGTCGGGGCCGAGGCCACGGGCCGGGTGATGCAGACGCTTATGGGCAAGCAGTTGCACCTGATGGGGGGAGCCGCCACGGCGCTTCAGTGGGCGATCAACGGCGTGAAGAAGGGCGGCGTCGTCTCCATCGTCGGCGTGTACGGACCCATCGGCACGCTCGTTCCCATCGGGAACGTAGTCAACAAGGGCTTGACCCTGCGTGGGAATCAGGCGTCCGTCAAACGCCTGCTGCCGCGCCTCATCGAGCACGTGCAGAACGGCATCCTCGACCCGAAGGCACTAATCACGCACCGCATACCTTTGGAAGAAGTGTCGGACGCGTACCGCATGTTTTCGGCCAAGCTCGATAACTGCATCAAGCCCGTGCTGATCCCGCCGTCGGCCAGAAACTAGGAAGGAACCGCCATGGAGAATAGACTCGAAGAGATCGAAAATAGAACCATAGACCCTACGCAGGTCAAAGGCTGGGGCGTGGACGCCGACCCGGACAACGACCCGACATACCCTATGAGGAGGCGCGAGAACGAGCAGACCAAGAGCTACGACTGGGAGCGCCCGCCGCAGCAGGAGTCTGACGTGGAGGTCTTGCATTCCAACGAGCGGCCGAACCTCTCGGCCGCGTTCGGGACTTCGACGCCGCCGTCGGGCTTAAGCGGCGCGATCCGCCGCCTCGCCTTCAACTACAGCGAGAACAGCTACGGCCACTGGGTGCCGCTGATGCTGGCCGACCGCGTGAACATGGTCGAGGGAGTCGTTGACGACCTCGCGCACGGCCGCGTCCCCAACATCTTCTCCGAGTTGGGCTGGAAGGCGGAGTGGAAACACAACAGGAAAAGTCTGGTGACGCGGGTCGCGGTCGGGGCGGTCGTCGCCACCGCCGTCTTCACCTACCTGCGAAGCCGAAGGGATGATTCTGAAGCGGAGGAATGACGCCGCCCGACGTGCTCTGCGCGCCGCGTCAGGGCTACGCCACCTTTTCGCGCGCCAACTCGGTCGTCTCGGCCGAGAGGTCCGACGTGTCGCCGTCGTGCAGGAGCATCCCGATTAACGAATTCAGGCGTTTGAAATCGAGCGGCTTCATCAGGTAGGCGTCGAAGCCCGCCTCGTAGGCGGCCTGTTGAAAACCGCTCGTACTGAAGGCGGTGAGGGCGACCAGCGGCACGTGCCGTAAATCAGGGAGCTGGCGTATGCGGCGGGCGGCCGAAAGCCCGTCCAGCTCGGGCATCGCGATGTCCATCAGGATCAAGTCGGGCCGTGCGAGCGACGCGACCTTAATGGCCTCCTCGCCGTTCGTCGCCGTCAGCACGCGGAAGCCCTCGCCTTGCAGCGAGAGACTCACCAGGACAAGGTTGTCCGCCGCGTCGTCCACCACCAACACGGTCACATCTGATGCTCTGTTCTCTGACATTAACTTAACCTTCCTAACCCCGGCTTAGATGCCCGAAAGCGGCGGGGGTTTGTCAGGCTACGTGGATATCCGTCTGCACGCCGCCGTGATGCCAGCGGTTGGGTCGCCAAAATTTCTTTCAGGCCCAATATCGACGCGAGGGTTGATTGTTGAGCGTTACGTCTTGCGGTCGGAAGATTTTTACAACACGACTGAAGTGCGGAGGTGACTGGATGAGCCGTGCGGCGGGGCGTGGGAAATGTCGGCCGCCCGGCGTGCCGCTCCTGCGCTTGCGTGGCTTTGCAGAATAAAGTACATTGTAGGGCCTCGTTGTCCGCCAAGATTGCGGTCGGGGTCGTGGTGATGGTGGCGAAAATGAACGCGGACAGTGAGCCGGGTGCGATTCCAGTGCTGCTGATTGTATTTGGTGCCGGACGGTATTTCATTACGCGAGTCCGAATTCTGCCCCGTCACAAGTAATCTCAGTAGGCGATGCCGAGCCACAGGTGAATCAGATGTTTTGTCCCAAGTGCGGTCAGCAGTCTTCAGACGAAGTTCGCTTCTGCCCGAGGTGCGGGCTCCTGCTCGACGGGCTCGCAGCCTACGTGGCCGCCAACGAGAACGCCCCGGCCGGGGGGCCTGTCCCGCGCGCGCCGGAGATGACCGCGCGGCGGCGCGGCATGAAGCGCGGCGCGAAGGTGATGTTCATCTGCGGCGTCCTGCTGCCCGCCGTGGCACTACTCGCCTTCGAGGGCGACGCGCCCGGGCCGCTGCTGCTCGTCTTCACGGCGTTCCTGGCGGGGCTGGCCTGGTTTACCTACTCCTGGCTGTTCGGCGACAACGTCCTGCCCCCCGTCAAAAGCGCCGGCCGCAGAGACCTGGGCGCGGCCGGGGACAGTCCGGCCCTCGGCGCGCCGCAGTTCACCCCCGCGCCGCTCTTCGACCAGCGGCGCGCCAACACCGCCGAGATATACCGGCCGCCCAGCGTCACCGAGAACACTACGAAGCTGCTCGACAATGACTCCTGACCCCCCTCTCACATCCGCCCGCGGGTGGGTTCGAGTCTTCTGTGCAGGGCGACAACCGGGTTTACCTGCGCCGGCCCCGTGGGGTTACAGTTTTGAGGTTGGCTGCGTTAGAAATCTGCTCAAGGTCTTGCCCCGGCCTGTTTGAGTAAATTTATGAGGTCGCCGTTTTGAGCTTCGACGGCTATCGAGAGGGCTGTCTGTCCCAACTTGTTGCGCGCGTTCACCTCTGCGCCGGCGCGAATCAACGCCCTCACGTTCTTGATTAGAGCCGCCTCCTGGTTTGCGGCGTGTATGGCGTGCATGAGCACGGTGGTGCCGTAGTCGTCCGCGGCGTTCGCGTCGGCCCCCGCCTCAAGTAAGACCCTGACCAAATCGCCCTTCCGATCTTCGAATTGATAGACCGCCAGCTTGAGGGGCGTCGTTTCCGTTTCATTCTTCAGGTTCACATCAGCGCCCGCGGCGATGAGCGTCCTGGCGATTGCCGTCGCTGTGGCGTGGTCCGGGACCGCGTCTATGTCGAACGCCAGAGGCGTCATGCCTTCCTTGTCCCTGATGTTGACATCGGCCCCCCTCGCCAGCAGGGCGCGTACACTTTCGAGGTTGCCTTTTCGCACTGCGTAATGCAACTCGGTCCTCCCTGAAGGGTACGGCGCGTTGGGGTCATTCTGTGACGCACTTGGTCTTGGTGAGTAAGAGAGCTGCACTAAGGTCTCGGCCACCGTCTTGCCGTCAACGAGTTTGAGCAATTTCCCTTCGGCGGCAATCGCCCCCGGTTCTTTATTAAGCGCATCGAATTCCTCGAAGATGCAGGAATATTTGAATCGTCCTGTGAAGGAGTATCTGACGCCATTCACCGCGTCGGTGGTGAATTCGAATGAACCCTCGTTGCTTTCAATCGCGTCGAATCTGTATACCTGACCCCGGGTCGTGTGCAGGCCCTGGCCGGGGGAGACCTCATCATCGTCATGTTTTTTCCAGTGAGTAAGGTGGTCGAACTCTTCGAAGGGCTGCGGCAGTTTCCCGGCGGGGTAATAGTAGCCGCTAGGGTCGAAAATACATTGCGGGGTCGGCAGATGAGGCGAGACTGCTGCGCTACGGCCCGCGCTTGCGGAGGCGGAGATGGTTAAGACCGCGCAGGTGATAAGAAAAAGGAAAAGGCTCTTAGCGAGCGCATGCGTCAGGTTCACGTCCAGCCTGCTCCTTCCTGTGCCATTTTTTCTTCGGAAGAAAGAACGAGAATGAACAGGCAAATTGCGCAAGGCCAAAAGCAGGGCTGAAGATTCCGCGGAGCGGGGAATACCGGTGGCACGCGCGACGAGTACGTGCATGACTCTCAGAGGTGAGCAAGCTCAAGGGAGATGAGCGCTCGCTTCCACGAAGAATGGCGGGGTGCTGAAAGAGAACGGCAGTGAAAGACAGGTTGTAAATATCTTGATGAGTGTGGCACTCGTGAGGTTCACTTCCGAGGTGTTGAAATAATTGTCAGCCCGTCTCCGGCTTTAGCTTGCGTCGAGCACGGGGGGCAGTTCTTCGCCTTCGGGGATGAATCGGACGGAGAGGGAGTTGACGCAGTGGCGCGTGTCCTTGTCGGTGAAGCCTTCGCCCTCGAAGACGTGCCCCAGGTGGCCGTGACAGCGGGCGCAGAGGATCTCCGTGCGCCGCCCGTCCGCGTCCACCTTGCGCTCCACACTGTTCGGATATTCTTCGTCGAAACTGGGCCAGCCGCAGCCCGAATGGAATTTGGCCTCCGCCGAGTAGAGCGGGTTGTTGCAGCGCTTGCAGATGAAGGTGCCGGGCGAGAACAGGTTCTCGTACTCATTCGTAAACGGCCTCTCCGTGCCCTTACGGACGATGACGCGCTCTTCCTCGGCTGACAGGTGATTGTACGGCATAAATATTTTCAGAGACTTTAGCAAATCTTCCCCGCCCGTAAAAGTTAAAATCACCAGGCAATAATACAAGGCGACAGTTGATACTCTGACACTCTGGGCGATACATGATTGCCTGACTCAGACTCGGGTAAAGATTTAGTCGCAAAAATTTCTTCAGGACATTACGTAAGGCGGGTATCTGAAACGTCGTGACCCGAGCCGGATTGCCAAGTTCAACGTCATCGAGCGATACGCTCTGCCTGCTCAGCAGAAGTGAGTGGTGCGTCGCCCCTTCCATCCGAATTTCACCCCGCCGCGAATTTCCAGATGGCGGATTCCAGTTCGCCGAGTGCAAGATGCACAGCCTCGGGCGCGAGGCGCAGCGCGTACTTGCGTAAGTCGCTGCACTCGTACAACACGGTCAGCAGCATCAGGCGGGCCCGCAGGCCCAGGTCGAGCTGTGATTCCGAGTAGCCGTAGGCGAGCAGCATCGCCCTTTGCAGCTCGGCGTCGCCCTGCGTCATGAGGACGCCCGGCGCGACGAACTCATACTCGTGAAAGCCGCAGAGCGAGTCGCCGAAGTCTATCAGCCCCTTGATACGCCACCGCCCGCCCTCTTCCGCCAGCAGGAGGTTTCCGGCGTGAATGTCCCCGTGAAGAAAGACCTGCTCTTGATTCGCGGGCAACAGCTCCAGTCGCTCCGCGACGTACGCGGGCAGACTCTCCAGCCATTCGGGGTTAGCGCCGGCGGCGCGCTGCCGCCCCACCGCGGCCCGCGCCTGCCGTTCGATGAACCCGTGCCAGTCGCGGTCCAGGGCGGTCAGCAGCGGCGCGGCGTGCGCGTGCAACTCGCGCATCGCGGCACCGAGGCGCGAGACGATTTCGAGGCGGTCGCGGCGCGGGACGCTCGCCCAGACCTCCGGCGACGTGTGACCCGGTAGCTGCGTCATGACCAGGTACGGCCAGCCGTCGAGTTCTCCTGCGTGCAGCAACTCCGGCGTCTCAATGCCGAGCTTGCCCCGCGCGTAGTCGAGCGCCGCGGCCTCCCGCGAGTAGTTGTCCCGGAACGGCGCGAAGAATTTGATGGCGAGGCGGTCGTCCAGCAGGAAGATGATGTTCTCGCCGCGCGGCGAGCGACGCAGGCTCTCGTAGGAAAAGCCGTGCCGCGCGCAAACGGCGGCTGCCGCCAGCCGCCATACGCCGTCATGGAAATGGCGGCGGTAAGTGGCGGCGTCGGTGATGACGGGGAGTTTCAAAGGGCGTGTCAACTTCTGGAAATTACCACCCTCCGCGTCCGGGCGCGAGGCTCAGTCGAGAACTAGTTCCGCGAGTACGGGTAGATGGTCCGACGGGAAGCGCCCGTCCCAGGTGTCGGACAGCGCGCCGTGCTGTAGTACCTTAACTTTTCCGACGACGAAGACGTAATCAATTTTCGAATCCGGCACGAGCGCCTTGAAGTCGTTAAAGGTAGCCGTCGGGCCGTGGTGCCCGTGGAGCGAAAGGTAACGTGCGTCGCCCAGCCCGCGCGCCCCCGAACTCTTCCCGGTCGTCTCGCCCGTCAGAAGTCGGTAGCCCTCCGTCGCCTCGTTGAAGTTGAAATCGCCCGTCACGACGACCGGGGCGACACGGCCCGCGATCTTCTCGATGCTTCGTAGCAGTAGCCGCGCGCTCTCGACGCGGGCGCGCTCGCCCATGTGATCGAAGTGTGTGTTGAAGTGAAAGAAGGTCTTGCCGGTGGCCTTCTCCCTGAACTTCGCCCACGTCACGATGCGCGGGTAGGCCGCGTCCCATCCTATGCTGCCGGGTACGCCGGGCGTTTCGGACAGCCAGAGGGTTGCTCCGGCGAGGAGTTCGAAACGCGCTTTGTTGTAGAGGATTGCCGAAAACTCCCCCCGCCGGCCGTCGTCACGGCCGAGCCCAAACGCGACAAAACCGGGCAGCATCCGTTCGAGGTCGTCGAGCTGGTTGGCGAGGGCCTCCTGCACGCCGATCAAGTCCGCGTGATGGAACCGAATCATGCTCGCGACCATCTCCCGGCGGTTCGCCCAGGCGAGCTGACCAGCGCGCGGATCGTCGTACCGGATGTTGTACGTCATGACCCTGAAAGGCCGTGCGGCAGAGCGCATGGCCCTCTGCGCGGACGCCGTGAATTGAGGCGCGCAGCCGAGCAACAGCGCCAGCGACAGACACCCTGTTAGCTTGAAGGCCACTCTTCTGGTATTCATGGAGTTTATCCTCGTCAGAGAAAAACCAATCTTGAGCGCCGCGCGAATCCGCCGCGTGCTTTGAAATGTAAGCACCGTTGACACCCTATCAGGGTAGTGCTATACATCGGCAATCGACAAATCAATTTAGCCCCCGCTGTCAACATTCCCCGACCTTGAGAGCAGTGGCCTCTAAAGATTCGCTTCAGAAAGTTTTGGTCTTGGTGATGTGCGTCGCGCTCGCCTGCCCGGCGGCGTGGGGCGTACAGAAGGCCGATGCCCCGAACGCCCGACGACGCCCGAACGCGTCCCTGCGGCTGGCGAAAATTCCGAACCGCAAGCCGCGCAACGTCGTCTTCATCCTCACGGACGACCAGCGCTACGACGCGCTCGGCTTCGTGCGCGGGCAGTCCTTCCTTGAGACGCCGAACATAGACGCGCTCGTGAGGCGCGGCGTCTACCTGCCGAACGCCTTCGTCACGACCGCGCTGTGCTCGCCCTCGCGCGCCTCGATCCTGACGGGCCAGTACGCGCACCGCCACCGCGTCGTCGATAACGACAGCCCCATCCCGCCCGGCCTCGTCTTCTTCCCGCAATACCTTCGGCGCGCGGGTTACGAGACGGCCTTCATCGGCAAGTGGCACATAGGCGGCCACCGTGACGACCCGCAGCCCGGCTTCGACCACTGGGTCAGTTTCAAAGGGCAGGGCAGCTACCTGCCCGACCAGGACGGCCTGAACGTCAACGGCAAGCGCGTCCCGCGGAAGGGTTACATCACGGACGAGTTGACCGACTACGCGCTCCGCTGGCTTGAGGCGCGGCGGGGCGACAGGCCCTTCATGCTCTACCTCTCGCACAAGGCCGTGCACTCGGAGTTCATTCCCGCCGACAGGCACAGGGGGCGCTACGCGCACGAGACCTTCGTGCCGCCGCTGACGATGAACCCGGAGAGCGTGCTGGGCGCGCCCATCTGGGTGCGCAACCAGCGCAACAGTTGGCACGGCGTAGACTTCCCCTACCACAGCGAGCTGAACATTGACGAGTATTACAAGCGTTACGCGGAGACTTTGCTCGCGGTGGACGAGGGCGTCGGGCGGGTCGTAGACCTGCTCAAGCGAAAGGGCTGGCTGGATTCGACGCTCATCATATTCATGGGCGACAACGGGTTCGCCTTCGGCGAGCACGGGCTGATAGACAAGCGCACGGCCTACGAAGAGTCTATGCGCGTGCCCCTCCTGATGCAGTGTCCGGGTTTGTTCCGCGGCGGGACGGTGGTCAATCAGGTGATCGCCAACATAGACATCGCCCCGACGATTCTCGAAGCGGCGGGCCTGAGGACGCCGAACGACATGGATGGCCGGAGCTTTTTGCCCCTCGCCGAAGGCAAGCAAATGCCCTGGCGCGAGCACTTGCTCTACGAATATTACTGGGAGTGGGCCTTCCCGCACACGCCGACCACACACGCGCTGCGCGGCGACCGTTACAAGTACATAAACTATTACGGCATCTGGGACATCAACGAGCTGTACGACATCAAGGCCGACCCGAAGGAGTCGCATAATTTGATCGGCAGCCCGGAGCACCAGGATGTGGTCAAACAACTCCGGCAGCGACTGTATGAGACCATGGAGAAAACACAGGGCCTGTACATCCCACTCAAGCCGGCTCACTGGGGGCAGCAAAATCTGCGACGACCGAGCGGCCCGAAGGCCGCCGAGTTCCCGCCCGGGCTCATTAAAAAACAGTGAAGCCCGCTAATCTTCCAATGCGCGGGTGAGTCAAAAACTAAGTGTTAATACCTACGCGTATTGAGTAATCACACTCTCGCGTCCCGTAGCACAGAAAACTAAATTGACAACGGGTCAAGAACAAAGCTTATTGCCGGAGTGCGGGTGACTTGCCCCGAGACCGAACGTCAATCGTTAAAGGCCGAATTGGAAGCTATCTTATGGAAATTCTCAGGAAGAAGATCGAAGGTTATGAGCAGGTCTTGCTCGGGCAGGACCCGGCGGCGAATTACAGGGGGATCATCGCCATCCACAACACGTCGCTCGGCCCGGCGCTCGGCGGCACGCGCCTCTGGAATTACAGTAGCGACTGGGAGGCGCTCGCGGACGTGCTCCGCCTCGCGCGCGGGATGACCTACAAGAACGCGCTGGCGGGACTGCCGCTCGGCGGCGGCAAGTCCGTCATCTTCGCGCCGACACACGGGGCGGACCGGGAGAAACTCTTCCGCGCGCACGGGCGTTTCGTCGAGACGCTCAAGGGTCGCTACATCACGGCGGAGGATGTCGCGACGACGCCCGCCGACATGGGGTGCGTCTCTTTGGAGACGAAGCACGTCGTCGGGCTGTTGGGGCGCTCAGGCGACCCGTCGCCGGTCACCGCGCGCGGGGTCTTCCGCGGCCTCCTCGCCGCGGCGAATTACTGCTGGGGGGCGGACGACCTGGCGGGCAAGGTGGTCGCGCTCCAGGGCTGCGGCAGCGTCGGCTACCACCTGGCGGGTGAACTGCACCGGGCGGGCGCAAGGCTCGTCGTGACGGACATCGAACCTGAGCGGGTCGGAAAGGTGGTCAGGGAGTTCGGCGCGGAGGCGGTCGCGCCGGAAGACATTTATGACGTTCGCGCGGACATCTTCGCGCCGTGCGCGCTGGGCGGGGTCATCAACGACCAGACGCTCGCGCGGCTGAAAGTCGACATCGTGGCCGGCGCGGCGAACAACCAACTGCTCGAAGACCGCCACGGCGAGGCCCTCGCCGTGCGCGGCATACTGTACGCCCCGGACTACGTCGTGAACGCTGGCGGCGTCATCCAGGTCTGCATCGGGGCGCTCGGCTGGGACCGCGCGCGCGTCGCGGCGAAGGTGGACGAGATTTACGACACGCTGCTCAACGTCTTCGAGACGGCGGAGTCCGAAGGGCTTCCGACCAGCCGCGCGGCCGACCAGTTGGCCGAACGGCGGCTGGACTACGGCAGCAGGCGGCGCAGTGCCCTGTCCAACTCGGCCGCTTCAATCGGCTTGGTGATGTAATCGTCGCAGCCTGCTTCGAGCGCCGCCTCCTTCATCCCGTAGGTGTCGAAGGCCGTGATCGCCAGAATCTGCACGCCCCGGCGGATCTCTTTGCAACTGCGGATTTGCCGGGCGGCGGCGAGTCCGTCCATCAGCGGCATGTTCAAGTCCATCAGGATGAGGTTGGGGCCTGCGCGCCGGGCCAACTCGACGGCCTCCCTGCCGTCTGCGGCCTCCAACACGTGACAGTTGTGGCTTTCGAGCATACGCCTCAGCACGGCGCGCGTGTCGTCGAAATCATCTGCCACCAGGACAGTCAAAGTCGGAGTCCCTTCCAGAGTCATGCCGGGGTCGCCTCGCTCGCGGGAACAGATACAGCCAGTGAGTGGGAGGCCCGCGAGTGAAAACCGCGGGCCTAGCCGGTCGCCTAAGGTCAGGGAGTCTTCTGCATCGTAATCATCACCAGCGGACTGTTACCGGCCGTGCGGCTGTACGAGACCCAGTAGCCCGCCTCCGGGTACGTGACCAGCTTGTGCATCGAGCCGTCCTCCTTGCTCTCTACCTCCGTGCCGAGCACGTCAGCGGGCTTGGGCGCGCTGCTGGTGCCGATGTAAGTGACGGAGACGGCGCGGGCCTTCTTCTCTTTATCGTAGTAGACGCGCGCCCGCTCCTTGTCCGAGAGGGCGAAGACGTCGAATTCGTCAAACTTCTCCTCCGGCTTGCCGAGCTTGCCGCGCACCTCGTCGGCGCTCATGCCGATGCTGACTCCCTTGTATTCGCGGTAGAGCGGCCCGGCCGGTGGCGTCTGCTGAGTCGCCGCGGGCGCTTGAGTCTGCTGCGCGGTCGCGGGAGGGGCCGCCTGCGTCTGCTCCTGGGCGGCGGCGGCGGAAGGTATGAGCAGCATTAACAGGGCCGCGGCAAGGCCCGTGGCGAATCTGCGAAATGTAAGTTCAAAGGAATTTTTTAACATGATCGTATCTCCGTAAATAGAAATAGCCAGATAGTCCTAGCCTAAAGTGTGGGGCGGGTTGTGACAACAGTGTGAACACTTAGCGCGCGTAGGTGATATCACCTACGCGCGCATGATTTAAAGCCTCCGATTGCTCGGAGGCTTTGTGTTTCCGGTCTAATTCTGGAACCGCCTGACGGCTACTTCCCTGTGTTGGCGAACTGGATGCAGTCGCCCTGGTTCTTGAACGTGCGCGGCGTGTTGAAGGTCTGCCAGCCGCCGTTCTTGCACTGGTCGGCGGTGGACGGCGGCCCGACGGCGACGTTCCCGGAGCCGTCGAATGAGCAGTCGCCGATGACGATGTTGTCGTAGTAAGTCTTGCCCAGGTAGCCGTCCTCGACGACCGAGCCGCTGAGAATCTGGTAGTTGGGATAGGTCGCGGCCAGGAACAGTTCCATCGCGTCCCAGTTGAGCGTCATCCCGCCGCCGCCCTGCGAGAGGTCCCAGCGCCCGACGGCGTCGGTCATGTCGTTGAAGTCCCACGCGCCCGTGACGCAGCCGCCGCCGAAGGGGAGGTGGCCGACGTAGCCGAAGGCGTTGAAGTCGCCGTCGCCGTCGCCGTCGCTGTCAATGCGGAGCTGGACGCGCGGGCTGCCGGCCGTGCAGGTCTTGGGCGGCACGAAGTAGTACTTGAGCTGGACCTGGTTGTCTATCTCCGGGGCCTGCGTGCCGGCGGGGAGCGTCTTGCTGACGCCGCCGAAGTCGCCGACGAACTCCGGGTCAATCGAGAGCACTTCGTTGCTGGGGTTCTCGGGGTCAGTGTCCGTCTGCATGTCGCCGAAGAGGGTGAACAGGCAGTCGCTCTGCGCGAGCGCAGAGTTTGTCAGAACGGGGAACAACAACATTCCGACGAGGGCAAGAAAGAACAGACTTCTTTTCATGTTGGTGGTTTCTCCTTTGTTAGCGAAATCGCGTGCGAGCGGCTTTGGTGAAAAGTTGCGGCTGGAATCGCCTGGGCCGAACCGGGGCAAACGAGTGGCGAGAGCCCCGGCCTTCTCTAATCGCGGCGAGGTAAACTAAAACAAATGTCGCGGCGGCGCATGGCGGATAACACCCATGAGGCGTAGGTGAAAACACTCATGCGTCCCGGCGCGGACGAAAGTGTGTAATTCAGCCGCTCCTATCGCGCTCGATGACGTGGCGCGCGATCTCGACGCGGTTGCCGAAGTTCTTCTTGTCCAGGATGTGGCTGATGTGGTTCTCGACGGTGCGGACGCTGATATTGAACTCGGCCGCGATCTCCTTGTTGGAAAGGCCGCGGGCGACGGCCAGGGCGATGCGCTCTTCGGCTTCGGTTAAGTCCTCGTCGTGAATACTGATCTGTTCGCCGCTTGAGGAAGTGGAGCCGACGAGCCGCGCGATCTCGGCGTGCGTGCGCTCGACGCGGTTGAGAATGCTGTGGATGACGGCGAGCAACTCGTCCGGCTCGAACGGCTTGGTGATGTAAGCGTCCACGCCCGAGCGAAAGCCGGCTATGCGGTCGGCCGTTTCATCCTTCGCAGTGAGAAAGACGATGGGCACGAGCGCCGTGCGCGAAGAGGCGCGGAGCTGACCGGCGAGCTGGTAGCCGTCCATGCCCGGCATGCGGATGTCGCTGACGACGAGGTCTGGCACACTTTCGGCCACGCGCACGAGCGCCTCCCGGCCGTTGCGCGCCGTCACCACTTCGTAGCCCTCGGCGCGCAGCGCGGCCGCCACGGCGCGCAGCAGGTTCGGCTCGTCGTCAACCACGAGCAAACGCTTCGGCATTCTGTTTCTCCTCTTCGGGCCTGCTCGCCCCTCGCCCCTCAACGCCGCGCCAGGCGGGCAGGTAAACTGTAAACACAGTCCCCCGCGGGGCGGTGTTCTCGACCGAGATGCGCCCGCCCAGTTGCTCGACAATGCTGTGGGCGAGATAGAGCCCGAGGCCGACGCCGGACGCTTCGTTGTAGTCAATCGTTTCGCCCGGCGACTCTCCGTGTGGAACGGCGGCGGGGCGGCCCCTGTAAAACTTCTCGAAAACGTGAGGCGCGTCTTCCGGCAGGATGCCGCAGCCCGTGTCCGCGACCGTGATGGCGACCTCGCTCTCGTCCGCATGCTTCGCACTGAGGATGATGCGCCCGCCTTCGGGCGTGTACTTGATGGCGTTCTCGATCAGGCTGCACAGGACGCGGCGCAAGGCCCCGCCGTCGGTCAACAAGTCCGGCAAGCCTTCGGCGGGCGGGTCAATCAAGAGGCCCAGCCCGCGCGCTTCGGCCGCGTGCTGTTCGACGCGGGCGCAAGCCGAGATGACCTCTTCGACGTTGACGCGCGCGAGCGTGACCTTAAACGCCCCGGCCTCTATGCGCGAAAGGTCGAGCAGGTTGAGCACGAGGTCTATCTGGCGGTCGCACTCGGCGGCGATGGTCTCCAAGTACTCGCGCTGCTCCTCTTCGGTCTGACCGCCCCGCTGCAAAAGGCGAGTCAGGGTTTTGATGGTGGTCAGCGGCGTGCGCAACTCGTGCGAGACGCTTGAGACGAACTCGGACTTGAGGCGGTCGAGTTCCTTCAAACGCTCCTCGCGCTCTGCTATCTGCCCGGCCATCTGGTTGAAGGCCGTGCCGAGTTCGATCATCTCGCGGCCGCCGCCCACGGGCGCGCGCGCCGAAAGGTCGCCGCCCCCTAGAGACTGCGCCGCGCCGCGCAGACGCCTCACGGGGAGGACAATCGTGCGCGCCACGAGGAGCGCCGCCGTGACGGCGAACAAGAGGCCCAGGATGCCGAAGTAGAGGTAGCGCGTGAACTGGCGGCGGGCGGGTTCGTAGAGGGCCTCGCTCGGGATGCCGACTATCACGACGCAGTCCGTGAGCCCTGCGCGCGCGATGCCGTAGACACGCCGCACGCCGTCGTACGGGCTCTCGACTTCGACGACGGCCGCCCGCCGGTCGCCGAGCGCCCGCTGCCGCTCGTCCCCCAGGACGTTCAGCAGCGGCGAGCCAGAGACGTTCGTATCGACGGGCGTCTCCGTGGTCTGCCTCCTGAAAAGGACACGGCCTTCCGAGTCGAAGACGCCGATGACGCCGCGCTCGGAGAGATTGACGTTCTGGAAAAGCTCAGCCGTCGCGGACCCGCCCACTCGCGCCACGACCGCGCCCCCGCCGCTGACGGGGACCGCCACGGCGAAGATGGGGCGCGCCTCGTCCAGCGTCCTGTCGGTCGCCACTGTCCAGGAGCCCCGCCGGGTGGTTTCCCCTATGAGGTAATCGGCGAGCGCCGGCGGGAGCGGCTCGCGGCCCGACGGCTGAGTCGTCAGGTTCTCGCCCCCCGGCCCCAGGACTTGCAGGTCAATCCAGTGCGGTCGCGTGGCGACGACCAAACGCATGCTCTCCGCGAAAGTCGCCGTAGTGGACGAGCCCTGCGCTTCTATCATCGCCGAAAGCGTGTTCAGCGGTTGGCGCTGTGCGTCAACCCAGCGCTCGAAGGCGACCGCAGCCAACTCCGCCTGCTGCCGGATGGAGTCGTCCAGTTGCAGGCGGCTCGCGTTCCACATCCCGCGCAGGCCCAGAGCGCCGACGAGCGCCAGCGGGACCGCGACGCCGACGGCCAGCAGCACTAATCGCCCGCGAACACCCATCGCCGCTGAATCCTTCCTGAGCCCGAAGAGTTTCGTTGCGGGAAGTATAACAACACCCGTCCGGCCCGGCATAAGGGAAAACACCCATGCCTCGTGAGCGATAACACCGTTTCACCAGACGGGACAGGCCGTTAAAATTGACGCCTGTTCTCGGAGGGCTATTCAGGAGGTGCGCGGTCAATTGTTATTCAGGGTCGGCGAGAGAGTGTATCTGGGGGCGACGGCGCTGGAGATTGTCGACGCGCTCAAAAGGGAAGCGGTTAACGGGACGGAAGACTCTCTACACCTCAGAGAATTCCTGCGCCGGTCGTTCGCGCAGCTCTCGGATCGCATCCCTTTACGCGAGCTGGACGTGAGCGACCGGCTGGACGACGAGACGCTCGCCCTGAGCTACCTGTACCTGCGCGACGAGTACGGCGCGGGCGAGCTGGACGACGTGCCGCGCAGAAGTCGGTGGGCACGTCCGCTGTGAGGCGCGCCGAGCAGTCCTCAGAGTGACGAGGGGGCAAATTCATGAGTGAGGTGAGGAACATAACGGCCGAAGGGCGGAGTATCGGCGGGACGAGCGAGGGCGTGCTTTCGCCCGCGGTCAAGCGGGTCGCGGTTTACGCGGCCGCGGCCCTCGTCGTCTTTCTGGCCGGTCTGGTCCCGATGTGGCTCAAGGCGAGCGACGCCGCCTCCCAGCGCGACGCGGCGCGCCGCGAACTTCAGTTGAGCAGAATGCAGAACCTGCTCGCCTCGTCGGCCGTTGACGCCGAGCGCGGCGAGTACGAGCCGGCCCGCCAGGAGGCGAGCGATTTCTTCACGGCGCTGCGGGAACATCTTGACAGAAGTGACAACGGGGAGACACTTTCGGCGGCTCAGCGCGAGAGCCTGAAGCCGCTCCTGAATGAGCGGGACGACTTGATTACGCTGCTGGCCCGCAACGACCCGGCCGCCGGCCCGCGCCTACTGGAGATGCACGCCGCGTTTCGCCGGGCGATCTCGGGCGCACCGCCGGAGGCCAAGGCGGCGCGGTAGGAGTCATTAAAGGAGGTAGGCGCTTTCAGGTCGAGCGGCCGGTCCCTCCTCTCACAAAAATTATTTGTCGGAGGTGAGTGATATTACTCATGATTCGTTCGTCGGAGTAGCGTATAAGGTGGGACGTTACTCCTAACGGTGGAGGTAAGGGCGCGCCCCCGGCGCAGATGGGTAAAATGGGGGCGCGTAGCGGGAGCGGGCGGGGCACGAAAGATGCCCCGCCCGCTGCCGTTTTCCGGGCGGTTCGGTTTGCCTCGAGGCTGCTCTCGGCGCGCGCGCGTGAGCCTGTGCTCTGACAGAATCGCCGCTATCGGATTCGGGGCGGCGGCGTTAGGTAAGCGGTTCCGCCTCTACTCGGTCGCGACCTGGCCCGGAGGCCGAGGCACCCCGGATGACGGCGCGTAGGCCGGGAGGGGGCAGCGGACGTGCCTGACGGCGCGCCGCTGAAGGCGAGCGTTAGACCTCGAACTCTGGAGGAGTTCGATGGTAAGAATACTTATAAGTGTCGTCCCCTCTTTTTTCTTAGTAGTAGCTTCAAAGTTAATTCTGGCGGTGGGTGGCCTCGCGGCAGCGAGCAGACGATGGTAGAGGAAGGTGCACTTGACTCAGACGTATCCTCCGTTTCACCTCAAAGGAGACCCCGACGGCGACTTCTACGCGCTCGCCTTCTGTGAGGGCACCTACGTCTCCCCGACCGGGAATACGCGCGAGGACGGGTTCCTCGTCCTGTATCACTCACCCTCGCCAGAGTTCACGCGGCTGTCGATACACACCTGCACACGAGACGGGCGGGCGCTCTCGTATTCGCGCGGCATTGACCGTCATGACACTCCCGAGTTCGCGCTGCTCAAGGCGTGGTACGAATACCGTCTGCCACCGCACGGCTGGAGGCTGTACCCGGCCGAGGTCGCGCGGCGTCATTGGGAAGAGGCGGGCGAGGCCCACGAGGAGTCGTACCGCGCGATGCGAAAGATGTTCTGTAGCATCCTCTACCACCTGGTATTGCAAGCCTGGTCAGAGCAGCAATGGAAGGTCGAGCCGCTGTTCTACCCGTCGGCAGGGCAAGAGATGTCAGACCCGTTCGAGCCGACTCGGGAAAATGAGGAACTCTTTCAATCTTCCTTCGACGGTGACGAAGACACTGAGTAGAGGCGGAGGATGATTGGGCGGCGTCACCCAACGAGCGCATGCGCGGAGGTTCTTTCAACGTCCGGTCCTGAATCGGCTCGCATACGGCACCCGTTTCTCGAAGGAAGAGGGAGCATGACGGTGGGCCGTCATCGGCTCGTATTCAGCCCAACCCGCTCAAGTAGCTCTTCGAATTTCGGCTCGGAATGTAGTGTGTCGAGACGCGGGTCCGTTTTCAAGGCGCAAATCGAAATGCTTTTTCCCTCTATCGCCTTCTCAAGGTGATTTAAAGATTGCTGGTTATCACTCAGCGCCGCGTAGGCGGTGGCGATTTCGTAATTGTCAACTTCGTCATTGCCCGGATTATCCAGCACGGCCCGCAGTATTTCCCTGGCCTTGATTTGCTCCCCGGCTGACGCGTAAACCCACGCTTTGAAAATTTCAATCTCCCAGGACGGAAAAAGGTCCGAAGCCTTCTCGGCGCATTCAAGCGCCAGCCCATGAGAGCCTGACCTCGCGTAAGACACGGCGAGCTGAGTCAGGGCGAACAAAAAATCGGGCTCGATCTCAATCACTTCCTTCAATTGCTTAACGGCTTTGGCGTAGTCACCCATGTGATTAAAGTGAGCGCCTAATTCTGTGTTGGCGTGCAAACAAAATGGGTCCAACTCTAACGCCTTATATTGGTAAAACAATCCCTCCTGGAACCTGCCTGAATAGATCAACGCGCTGCTGTACCATCGCAGCGCGATTGCATTATTAGGATTCAGGGCGAGGGCTCGTTTGAAAGACAACTCGGCTTCTTCCCACTTCCATTCGTGGCGGGATTGAATATGGCCCCTCGAAGCGTGAGCTTCGGACAGCGTCTCGTCGAGCGCGAGAGCACGTTCGACGGCGGCTTTCGCCTCAGGAAGCGCGTCGGAGGCCGATAAATGATAATGAATGCAGAGCAGCAAATGGGCGTCGGCAATGCCGGAGTAGGCGAGTGCGTAGTCGGGGTCCTTACTCAGCGCCCGCTTGAAAAATTCGATCCCGTTTAGGAATCCGTCTTTCGTTTTTTTCGATAACAGGTAGCGCCCCTTCAGGTACAGTTTAGATGCGTCGGAACTCGTCGCGGGCGTTTGCCTGAGTTGCGCCCTGTTCAAGTTGACCTGCAAATTCTCGGTGACGGCCAAGGCTATTTCCATTTTGATTTTGAAAATATCACCGAAGTGGCAGCGGTAATGCATCCCCCAGACGTGGGACTGGTCGCACACCTTCACCAGTTCGACGCTGATCTCCAACTGCTCGCCGACGGATAAAATGTGGCCCGTCAGAATCGCATCGGCTCCTAGTAAAAATCCTACTTCCTGCAAGGGGAGGTCCAGGCTCTGGTATTGAAGCACCGCGCTCCGGGCGAAGACTTTTAATTGGTTTATCTGCGCCAGGCTCTCCGTGAGACCTTCTGTAATTCCTTCGGACAAGTATCTGATCGAGGAGGCATCACTGTCGTTGGTGAAAGGCAAGACCGCGATGGAGCGAATTTTACCGGACACGTTTGCCGGCCCGGGGGGCTGTGAATCATCGGCGGCCGTGTTCTTGTTCGCTTCGACTACCTTCACCGGAGCGACAAAGCTATAGCCGCGCCCCGAGATAGTCTCGATATATTTATTCTCCCCGCGCTTTTCTCCGAACACCCTGCGGATGGCGGACACGTGGACGGCGAGATTCGTTTCTTCTACGAACGTGCCGGGCCAGATTCGTTGGAGAAGTTCTTCCTTTGAGACGACTGTGCCGCGTTTTTGAACCAGAAACAGAAGAATGTCGAACGCGTGAGGGGGCAGTCGGACGGACTCCGTCTGCCGGAACAAATGCCGGATTTCCGGGTTTAAGACGAAGTCGCCGAACTTAAAAAGTATGCTACTGGTCGACGTGACACGAAACCCACTTCGGCGCAACCCAGCCCGGGCGTTAGGTTCCGCGGCGGTAAATACTTCGGGGCGTAATAGGGCCATAGAAAACTCGGCATTCATAAGGTAACTGCGGCCAAAGATTTCGGCGGGGGACTATTTCCAAGCCCGGCGTAGTGTCGGGTGGCTTGAGCCGGGGCAGCTAGGGGGATGGCACCCGACCTCGATGAATCTGACTAATCAATATGTTCGACAATTCAAGCGGCGTCCTTCGAAACTCCCTCCAACATGTGTGTACGGCGCTTGAAGTCTAACCGACTTGTTTGAACGGCGGCCACCTTCTACTGGGGCGCGAACTCCCTCTTCTGGACTTTTATGGCCGCATCACCTGATTGTCAGAACTTTTTCCCGCCACTATACACTAAACTGGCCCGATGTCAATCGCATATATTATAAGGTAAGACTTTATCTGGCAGTACAATTATCTTGTAAATCGGATTGTTTGCTCGTAAAGCGGGACAGGAAGTTGAAGTGTGTCCCGCGGTTTTAGCGCTGTGGCTTGCGGATGATGCTGCGCCTGCGGGGAATGGGAGGCGTTCGTGCGGCGAGCAATTCGGGATATCGGCTCTTTATAATGGAAGTCAGAATTTCGTTGTGTTTAAGCCCGAGCAATCTGGCGGCAACTGAAATCTTGCCGCCGGCCGCTTTGAGGGCGAGTTCGATGAAACGCTTCTCCAGGCGGCCGAGCTCCTCCTTGAGCGAGAACTCATCCCAGGGTTGCGTGAAGCTCCCGCGCGGCGGGCGAGACCTCATTGCGACTATCTCCACCTCTTCCGCCGAGACGACCGTGCCGGATTGCGCTGCGGCAACGGACTGTCTGATCAAATCGGTGAGAGAAGGCATGCCGTCCGCCAGGAATAGGCGTTTGATGGCTTGTATCGCTTCGGGTGTGAAGGTCACTTGTTTCTGATGCTCTCGCAACGCCTCGCCGATTAAGGTTTCAACTTCGGACAATTCCGCGCCGGGACTATCAATTTCAGCCGTGACGGATTTGGCGACCCGGCCCCCCGATTCTTCACGAATGGAGAGGGAAGTTAACGCGCGGCGCGCTACGTGGCGCAGGCGGGCAAGAATCTCTGGCGACTGCGAGCCGGCCAGCAACTGGTCTGCACGGGCGTATGCGTCGCGCAGCTCGCCGGGGCCAAGAATGTGGCCCAATTCTTCGCACAGGGTCAGGACGGCGAGCCCGGCAATCTCAAGGCTGCCTGCCTGCTCGGCCGAGGCGGCGGCCCGCTCCCACTCCACGCGCGCCTCGCTCGCACGGCCGAGTCTGGCGAGCGCCTTCCCGCGCGTCGTCAGGGCTTCGGCCAGCAGGTTAAGGGCGTTGATGCGTTCGAAGAACTGGCACGCCTGGCGGGCCACCTCCTCGGCCCCGGCTAGGTTTCCCTGTTCGAGCAGAACCTGCGCGCGCGTCTCGTCAACCTGCGCGGCGTAGACGTTGTCCCCCAGACTGATGAACAGCGTGCGGGCGCGGTCGAGATGTTCGTGTGCCTCTTCAAACCTGTCGAGCGAGTGGAGCAGGAGTCCCAGATTATTCTCGACGTGCGCGAGGTAGCGCGTGTGGCCCGATTGCTCGAAGTGGTAGCTGGCGGCGGTGAATTCGACGATGGCCCGGTCGAAATAATCGCTGCGGTTCTCCTCCGTCCCGAGGCTCTGGAGGGAGTAGGCCAGTTGATTGTGGTAGCTCCCCTTTACGGAGTGGTTCTCGCTCGCCTCGAATAGCGGGGCGGCGTCAATGAGAATTTTTAGCGAGTCATTAAACTTCGTGGCAGCGCCTTCCACCATAGCCAGGCGTAACAGGGCCAGCGTCGTCACCTCCGCGTTGCCGCCGAGAACTTTTAACGCCTCCTGTAAGAGAACCCTGGCCTCGCTGAGCGCCCCTTCCCGGAAGTAGCAGTAAGCCAACTCTACGCGCGCCTCGCCCGCCTTGTCCGCGGAAGAGCTCTCTTCAAACAGGGAAAGGCTTTGGCTGATGAGGTCCTTGGCCGTCTCCTGCGAGCCCGCCGATTTAGCCTTACTGCCGAGCCACCCCGTAAGGACGCCGGCGCGGAGGAGGACCTCTGCGGCCGCGACCTTTTCGAGCCCCGTTACTTCCGGGCTTTCGCCGACGCCACGCCAGAACGGCCGCAGCATCTCGCCCGCGGCCTCATACTCGCCGGAATACTCCAGCCTCTTAGCCAGGCGGCAGCGGAGCAACGCCCGCTCGTCCGGGGTCAGCGTGCCCTCGACCGCCAATTCCTGCATGTTAAGTATGTGATGAGGCCGGTCCATTCGAAGTATGCGACGGGCATGACCCGTCCGCCGTTTAGACCCTCCGTGCGGGTTCGAGATTACAAAATGCGCGTTAGCGGCGCAACAGATGTTGCGTCACTAACGCGCGAAGTGCCGTCGAGTGATCCCAAAGCTTATTTTGATGTCGTCTGATAGCGTGCCCACGAGGGGGAATATTTTGGCGTCGGGTCCGACGTCAGCTTCGTCAGGTTCCCGCCCCAGGCGTCAATTACATAAATCTGAGCGTCACCCCTGACCCTGAGGGCGAGGGCGAGCCACGCGCCCGACGGCGACCATGATAGTTCGGTGGTGCCTGTCGTTCCGGCCAGGGACGTCTGGTTACTGCCATCGGCGTTCATGAGATAAACGCTCGACGACGCCAGGTTAATGGCCCCCCCGGTGGGCATGAAGCCGCATTCACTGTTAGCTTGAATTAAGTGCGCCACGTAGGCGATCCGCCCGCCGTCAGGTGACCATGAAGGCTCCGCCTCTGCCCATTCGGTGTAGGTGAGCCTCTGGATTTGGCTTCCGTTGAAACTTTGGCTTCCGTTCAGAGCCGCCGTGTAAATTTCGTAGTTGCCGTCGCGGTTGCTGCTGAAGGCTATGCGAGTCCCGTCAGGCGACCATGAAGGGTCCGTACCTCCCGCGCCCTGCGTCACGTTCACTTCTTTGCGGCTGGCGACATCGATGACGTAAATATCGGGACTGCAACTGGTGAGACCCGCGAAGCCTTCTGAGGTAGGGTCATAGCCTCGTACGTACGCGAGCCGCGAGCCGTCCGGGGACCATGCGGGTTCGCCCAGAGGGATGTCGCCGCCTGTTATGCGTTGCAAATTCTTGCCGTCAACGCCGATAACACAAAGCGCGTAATTGCCCACACCTTCGTCGCGAATGAATGCGATTCGGCTGCCGTCGGGCGAGAGCGCGGGGTAGAGATTACGCACTTCCGGGACCCTGTCTGTAACAGGGCTGACGCCGCTTCCATCCGAGTTCATGACATAGATCTGCCCGCCGGCCGAAAACGCGATCAGACCGGTCTCGGATAACCTTGCCGCGGGCGCAAAAACCGATGCCGCCGGGGCCATTCGAGCAAGCATATTTCCGTGGCTCACCTTCTTACTTTCCTGAGGGGACACGTCGGTAGTTACAAGCAGCAGTGCGGTCAGAAGGAGGACTTTGATTTTGTAAACGGCGACTGCTCTTTTATTCATGATTTGAATATCCCTCCGGCGAATGGTTTTAACCACGGTCAGCTTTGGGGGCCGCATGGCTAGGGAAAACCATAGCTTTGGGCGGCGAACCCGCGGCCCTCGAAATAGGAGCGTATCTGCTGACGAGCTTGTCCCTGCATCATACGCACATACTCAGACGTGTCAAGCTAAATCTTTAATAGGAGTATCAATACATACTTCTACAAGATGCTTGTAAGGCGCGTTGTCCTCTCACCCTGATTCCAGGGACAATCTTTAAAACCCTTAAGAAGCCTTTATGTTCGTTTAAGACTTCCCTCGGGCGCGTGCCTTAGAGTGGCGCGCATTCGCACCAACTTTGTTCATTACCGATGCCGGTCGCTTGCAGGCAATGAAAATTAATTCCCTTCGTTGTTCTGCGAAATACCCGAAGGCGAAAACGTTTCACTCTCCTTGTGAAAACGCCTTAGTTGATTACCTGCTGGGGGAAGCCATGACGAAGAAAATAAGAAAGTTGTCGAAACAAACTCGAACTGCGGGGTCGCCTCCGGCTGATGTCGCTCAGCCGAGCTCATCCCGGTCCTCTCGGTCCATCCGAAAAAACAGGTTCGCCGGCCTGAGAAAGCGTTGGTTGGCTGTGGGGCTGATTATGTCTCTGAGCGTCGGCGGGGTAGCCGTCGGATGGAGATACGTGGAAGAAGACGCCAGGGAACAAGGCGCATCAAGCATAGAGAGGACACCGCCGACACTGGCGAAAGAGTACATCTATGCCGGTTCGAGGATCGTGGCGGTCGAAAATGCCGGAACCGACTCCTCGGACAAAGCCGAATCTGTGGCGGGGCAACTTTCGGGAGGTCTTTGGCGAGGGCAGGATGAAGCCGGCTCGCAACGAGTCTCCAAAGGGCGGGCGACCTCGGGCGACCTTTTTATGCCTTGAGCCGCGTCTGGTCTCTCGTCGCTTTGATATTCCGAACGGCCTTACTCGCTGAGAAAGATTGAGAGGGCGGTAAGGCCAGGTGGTAGTCAGGCAGATTAATGAATCATGGGAGAGAAATCATGCGTTCGATCAAATTAACAGCAACGGTTCAGTCGATCTCGGCAAAGAGAGACGGTCTCAATTGGTCCTGGGTCTCGGCCGTTAATTTGGCGCTTGTTTTATTCCTCTCTGTAAGTGTGTCCGGGCAAAACGCCCAGCACACGGAGAACAAGGCGGACCAGGCCCTACGCGGTTCCGGCAGGGTGAACCCTTCGTCGCTCGGGATGCAATTTCAAGTTACGCTGGGCGGTTATCCCGGACGCGGCATCAGTGTCCCGGTCAAGCTAAGCTACTCCTCGAAACTCTGGCGCTTGGAATATGACCACTCCGACCCGCGCGGAAATAATCCCGGCTCGTGCATCACGAAGAACCGGGCCAGGTATGCCGAGAACTCCGCCTCGGGGTGGACGACGAGCCTGGCCGTGCCCTACATCGAATACACCGGCGAAGACAATTTATTTGACGAAAACGGCTTTCCGGTCAGCGAGGTAATTTGCCCGGCCAATCAGCCCACCCCTTACTACAACGGCTATATTAAAAGACTGACCGTGCACCTGCCGTCGGGCGAGTCGCACGAATTGAGGGCCAGCGACACGCCGGTCATGTACCCCGGCGGCCAGTTGCCGCCGTTCAACTGGAACGCGACTTTCTACGCGGTCGACGGGTCGAACGTGCGATACGTCGAAGACGCCGCCAGCGGTTTGTATCGGCTGTTAATGCCGGACGGGTCTTTTTACGACTTCTCCGGCGCGCGCGACCGGCTCGGCCTGGCGACGATTCGCAAGGCGGACAGGTTCACCGACCGCAACGGAAATTTCACGACTTTCCACCCGCCTGGGAGCGTTGATTCCAACGGGGTGACGCACCCGAACGGTTACTGGAAAGACACGCTCGGCAGGAACATCCCCGTCCCGTTCAAGCCGGAAGCTCCCGGCGCGCCCGCAGTTCAGGAATATAGAATGCCCGGGATGACTGGGATTTTTAAGTTCCACTGGAAAAAACTGAAAGGTGCCACGCCGGAAGAGAGCGGGCTCGGCGACTTCAACCAGCAGTTGCAATACACCTACGTCCTTTTCCCCTCGGACTGGGAAAACTGGGTCATCGATACGAGCGGGTCGCCGTTTAATCCGGTCGTCCTCACGTCCGTCGAACTGCCTACCGGGGAGTCCTATCTTTTCAAGTACAACATCTACGGCGAAATCGAACAGGTTCGTTACCCGACCGGCGGCGAAGAGCATTTCACGTACGGGGTCGTGCCGCCTCTGGGCGACACCGGAAGCTCGAACTCCGCCTCCTCCGTCCATTGGAAAATAAATCGCGGGGTCGCGACCCGCAAGGTTTACGAGAGCGCGGGCGGCAACTATTTACAGTGGACGTACGGCGCGATGCTGGTCGGCAACTACGGCTACATGGTGACGATCACCGCGCCGGACGATACTTTCACCCAAAGACTTCTTCACCGCGGCTACGACAGTTGCACGAACTGCACGCCGAGCCGCGGGACGTGGGGTTACGACAACATCCTGTCGGGCATGACCTACGAAGAGCGCTCGTTCTCTTCGGCCGGGCGCTTGTTGACCAGAAAGCTGACCCACTGGGCCAAGACTTCGTTCCCGAACTACGGATACCGCACGAAAGACTGGCACCCGCGGGTGACGCAGGAAGAGACGATCATTTACGACGAAGACGGGAACGCCCTGTCGTCCACGGCGCGGCACGAGTACGAAGGCGATTTGGGCCAGATTGAAACGCCCCTCCTGACGAAGAGGTCAACGCAGTACGCCTTCCTCCCCATCCCGGCCGCCAACTCGCTCCTGCCCGACGGGCCGCCGGACCCGAACCCGACCCCCGTCCCGACGCCGGTCCCGCCTAACCCCGTCAGAATCATGGAGACGACCTACCTGATTTACGACGAGGTGAATTACCCCAGCCCGGACGTGAGGAATACTTATAAAAACCTGAACCTGGTCGGCCTCCCCACGGTTTCCGTCGTCAGGAACGGAGCGGGCGCAGTCGTTTCACGGAGCGAAACGAAATACGACGAGGGCGACGCGTCGCCCGCCTACCGCGGCAACCCGACGACCGCCAGGGTGTGGGACAGCACGAAGGGCGGTCACGACAACCCGTCCGCCTACATCGCGACCCGCGCCAGATTCGACGCCCACGGGAACCAGGTCGAGTCGATTGACGCCAAAGGCGGCTCGACCGTCACCGAGTACGACGCGACGCATCACGCCTTCCCGGTGAGGGTGACGACGCCCGCGCCGGACCCCAACCCGTCGCAGAACCCGGACCAGTTGCCGCACGGCTCGCAGGCCGGCTTCGTCGCCTCGACGACGTTCGACCCGGTCACGGGGCTTCCCCTGACGGTCAGGAACGCGAACGGGTTGGAGACGCGCACGGAGTATGACCCGGCGACTTTGCGCGTGAAAAAAGTGAGCCTCTACCACGCCAACCAGCAGGTCGGGACGACGACCGAAAATTTTTACAACGACGAGCCCAACAACACCTGGGTCAAGATCAGGACGCAAATAGACGAGGACCACTACGCGGAGGTGACGACCTACCTGGACGGCCTGGGCCGCGCCTATAAAAAAGAGCAAATGGACGCGCGCGGGAATGTGTTCGTCGAGAAAGAGTTCGACGCCGACGGCCGCGTCAAGCGGCTGACCAACCCGTTCAGGGCGGGCGAGACCAGGCAGTGGACGACCAACGTTTACGACGAAGCGAGCCGCGTCGTCGAAGTGATTCTGCCGGGCGGCGCGAGGGTGAAAACCGCCTACGGCGTTTCCCTGAGCGGCGCGATCGGCGTGAGCAAGACCGTCACAGACCAGGCGGGCAAAAAGCGCAGAGGATTCACAGACGCACTGGGCCGCATGATTCGGGTCGTCGAAGACCCGGGCGGGACGGACTTATCGACTGACTACCTCTTCGACACGCTCGGCAACCTGCGGAAGACGACGCAGGGCGAGCAGAGCCGCTACTTCTCCTACGACTCGCTCGGAAGGCTGCTGCGCGCCAAACAGCCCGAGCAGGAGCCTAACCCCGCGCTGGCGTTGCCTAACGCGGACGCGGTGAGCAACAACAACGAGTGGTCCGTGAAGTACGAGTACGACGACGGCGGCAACGTCGTCTCGACCACCGACGCCAGGAACATCAGCGTCACTGCCGCCTACGACAAACTCAACCGCCTGATCTACAGGAACTATTCCGACGCGACGCCGGACGTCAGTTTCTTCTACGACGGCACGGGCCTGGAGGCGGCCCCCGAATTCACGCTCGGCAAGATGACGAAAGTGAGCAGCAGCGTGTCCGAAACCAGGTACACGAGTTTCGACAACCTGGGCCGGCTGCTCGCCAGCGAGCAGTTGACGACCGCCGGGCAGCGCACCGGCCTGGAGCGGCCTTACACCTCGTCCTACGCGTACAACCTTTCGGGCGCGCTGGTCTCGGAGACCTACCCTTCGGGCAGGGTCGTGACGACCCGGTACGACCAGGACGGGCTGCTCGAAAGCGTCCGGGGACAAAGGCCGGACGAGAAAGACGCGCAGCTCTACCTGGACCAAGTCTCTTACAACTCGGCCGGCGGGATTGAGAGCTTGCGCCTGGGCAACGGGCTGTGGGAGACGGCGCACTACAACGAGCGTTTGCAGGTGACGCGCATCGGGCTCGGCTCGTCCGCGGAAGACAGCGGCCTCCTGCGACTCGACTACGACTACGGGGGCGCGGCGCAGAACAACGGCGCGCTCCGGGAGCAGAAGATTAGTTACGGCGGCCTTCCGGGCCAGATCGTGCAGTCCTACGCCTACGACGACCTGAACCGCCTGCAATCCGCGACCGAGACCTACGGCGGCGGCACGCAGTCCTGGAAGCAGACTTTCTCTTACGACAGGTTCGGCAACAGGAGATTCGACGCCGCGGGGACGACTACGCTTGATCAGGCGGTGAGCTGGAAAGTCACCAACCCCTTGATAAACAGTTCCGACAACCGCCTGAAAAAATTTCAGGACGGCGACTCGATTGCCGACTACGATTACGACAAGGCCGGCAACCTGACGCTGGACGCGGAGAACAGGCGCTTCGTCTACAACGCGGAGAACATGCAGGTCGGCTTCTTCTCGCCGACCAACACCTCGCGCACTCCCGATGCCGTGTACCAGTACGACGGCGAAGGACGGCGCGTGCGGAAAGTCGTGGGCGGGGTCGTCGAGACCATCTTCGTCTACAACGCGCTGGGGCTGCTGGTCGCGGAGTATTCGAACACGATGCCGGAAAAGGCCAGGCTGAGTTTTTTGACCGCCGACCACCTGGGGAGCCCGCGCGTCGTCACGGACCGCGAGGGCAAGGTCGTCTCCAGACACGACTACATGGCGTTCGGCGACGAGGTCGCGCCCGCGACGGCGGGCCGCCTGCCCGCACACGGGTACGGCCTCGAAGACGGCATCAACAAGCAATACACGGGCTACGAGAGAGACGACGAGTCGGGGCTCGACTACGCGCAGGCACGCTACTACAACTCGAAGCACGGCAGGTTCACGAGCGTCGATCCCCTGACGGCCAGCGCCACGATCAGGAACCCGCAGACGTTCAACCGCTATTCCTACGTCTTGAACTCGCCGTACAAGTTCACGGACCCGCTCGGGCTGCTGTCGGTCACGACCAACGCCTGCGGGCAGTTCTGCGCGAACAGCGGCGACTACATCACGGGTGAGGGGTGGAGCAGTTGGTCGGCCGGCGAGGAGGAAGCGCCCCCGGCGCAGGAAGCGCAGGAGCCGACGCCGCCCCCGGAGGTGACGGTGACGGTTGACGGCACGACGTTCACCGGGACGCTCGTCGACAGCGAAATGACGGCGAGCGGGAACGGCGAGACCGTCAAGCTGACCCTGGACTACGAGTGGAGGACTACGCACGAAGACGCGAACGGCAACACTTCAAGGGCCTTCGTCTCCCCGGAGGTGGACGCCCTGCTGGACGACGCCGTCAGCCGGATAGCGACCAACTCGATCAACGCCCACATCGCGACCTACAACTTCACGGAAATCGGCAAGGTGACGCTGAGCCTCGAAGGGAGCGCCGATTTGGGGAAGAAGTCGGTGGGCGTAACGGGCGGCGTGGCCGTAGAAATCAACAACGTGGAGGAAATAGCTGACCAGACGAAGAAGGCCAACGACTCGATCCAGGCGCAGTTGGTGGCAGACCTGAAGGGCAAACAAATGATCACGGCCTGGAGCGGGGGGAAACCCATCCCCCTGAGTGGGGCAACCCTGTCGAGCGGGCTTAGTATGCCTGCGGCCTTCGGCTCCCTCGCCAGGAAGACAGGCAACGAGGCGGCGAGGGCGCACTACAACGAGACGTTCAAAAACAACAGGTGGCCCGTGTTCGTGAGCTTCTAACGGGGAACAGGCCGTTGAGCGGGGCCGCAGGTCAGTGCCGCAGGGAGCACTGACCTGCGGCCTTCCTACGGCAACGCCTCCGTGATGATGAGGAAACGGAACGTGCCGCTCCTGTGCATCCCGAGCACGAACTGGACGTTGACGCTCGCGCCGGGCGGGAGTCCCCCGGCGGGCAGCGGGACTTTCAGGGTCGAGTTGTAGCCGCCGCCCGCGGGCTGATTCGGCGGCTGTTCGAGCGTGGTCCCCTTGACGAGGACCGTGCTGCCGTCCGTCAGCGTGACGTTCGAGTCGGCGGAACTGATGACCCTCGTGTCGGCCTGGCCCGAGTTGGTGTAGCCCGGACTGTTGAGCGTCGTCAGGTCCGTGACGCGGACCCGCAGGGCCGTCAGCGTCACGCCCGTGTTGTTGACGAGCTTTCTGCGGACGACGAGCGTGCCGATGGGCGCGCTCGCCGCGTTGCAGTCCGGCGTCTGGTCACACAGGTAGCGCACGCGGTTGGGTGACACGGAAGCGGCGGCGGCCGGGTCCAGCGCCAGGATGCCGACGGTGCCGTTGCGTAGCAGCGGGCTGAAGAGGTTTTCAGGCCCCGCGCCGCCGAGCATGGAGGCCAGGCTCCCGCCGTAGGCGTCTCCGGTGTTGGAGACGAAGGCGAAGTCGGCCGCGTTGTTGTTCGTGTCCTGCGGGTAAACGCCCGCGAACTTCCTGACGAAACTGTACTCGCCGCCAGCCGCGCCGAGGGGCGCGAGCCCCGTGCCTTCGAAGTAAAGCGCGTTGGCGAGAGGGCTGAAGCCGACGGCGTCGAAGCGGTTGGACGAGAGGAAGCCCGCGGGGTTGCGCGTGTTGAAGAGCGCGACGCCCGCGTTGTCGGCTATCTCCGCCGCGTAGGATTTGTCGGCGGCGGCGTAAGCGCCGAGGCCGTAGCCGTTGGCGGTGGCGAGGTAGTGGCCGCGCGCGGGGATCACCGTCCCGTTCGGGATGGTGAAGCGCGTGACGCCGTCCGAGGCCGAGAGCGCCCAGCCGCCCGAGCCGTCCGTGGCGCAGACGGTGACGGGCGCGTCGCCGTTGTTGTAAAGCTCGACGAACTCATCACTGCTGCCGCCCGCGCCGCGGAAGCGTAGTTCGCTGATGAGGACGTTGGGCGAAGCGGCGCTCGTCTTGCCGGAGCGGTCGAAGGTGGCGCGCCCGCCCCACAGTCTGAAGGCCATGCCGTTGAGCGTGCGCCCTTCGAGGCCGACCTGCGAGGCCGGCACCTCCACGCGCACCCACTGGCCTGCCGGCGGCAGCGGCCCCATGTAGCGCCGGCTCTCGGTGCCGTCCACGCCGAGGGCGATGTTATTCGCCCCCCAGTAGGCGCGGTGCTCCCAGGTGCCGTCGTTCCATTGCAGCATCATCTCGGCGGGCGGGTTGGCCGGGTCCAGGTAGACGTAAGTGAACAGCCTCTCGCCGGCCGCGACCGGCAGGGTCGAGGTCGCGGCCGAGAAGTGGTGGCCGTGGTCGCCCGCGTTGACGCTCGACTGGTTCGCCAGCGTCCCGGAGAAGGGGATTGGGCCAGTGTGCACCCAGCTCCACGACTCGTTGACGCCGGCGGCGACCGCGCCCGCTGGCAGCGCGTCGTCGAACCAGAGGGTGTCGCCGCAGCAGGCCGGGCGCGCCCCGTCCCAGTTGCCGGCCACGGGGATACTGTTGCCGGCCGTGCCGTACTGCACGACCACGTCGGCCGGCCCCGTCGTGTTCGTGTTGCGCAAGTACCAAGTGGCGCTGCTCGACTTGTAGGAGCCGACGGTCGTCTTCCCGTCGCCGTCCCAGTCACCGACCACGGGTATGTCGCCGAAGTTGCCGAAGCCGACGGTCACGTTGAGCGGCCCCGACGTGTTCGCGTTGCGCAGGTAGAAGGTGGCGTTCGCGGAGTTGTGCATGCCGACGGTGTCGATGCCGTCGCCGTCCCAGTCACCCGCCACGGGCGTCTCGCCCGAGTAGGCGGTGAAGGTGACGACCGCGTCGGCCGGACCCGCCGTGTTGCTGTTGCGCAGGTAGAAGGTGTAATCGCTCGGCCTGTAGACGCCGATGGTCACGGTCCCGTTGCCGTCCCAGTCGCCCGCGATTGGCTTGTCGCCGGGCAGGCCGAAGACGACGGCCGTGTCGCTCAGGGTGGAGTCCAGCCTGTTGCTCAGGTGGAAGAGCGACTGGCCCGGGGAGCCTTGCTGGCTGGCTTCGGGCACGAAGACGCCGAGCGTCGCCGTGCCGTTGCCGTCCCAGTCGCCGACCACGGGCGTCCAGCCCGCCACGCCGTAGACCTGCGAGACGTGGGGCGGGCCGGACGTGTTGCTGACGCGCAGATGGAACGTGTTGCCCGTGTAGACGCCTATGTTGTCGGCGCGCGGCGGCGAGGGCTGCGAGGCGACGGTGATGTTGACCGCGGCGGACATGGTCGCGGCCCCCAGGTTGTCCGTCGCCTTCGCCGTCAGGCTGTAAGTGCCCGCCGGGACGTTCGTCCAGTTGAAGCTGTAGGGCGCGGCCGTGTCCGTGCCGAGGCTCACGCCGTTGCGGAAGAATTCCACGCCCGTGATGCTTCCGTCCGAGTCCGAGGCCGAAGCCTGGAGGTTGACGGTCGCGGGCGCGTCGTAGAGCGCGCCGCCCGGCGGCGAGGTGATGCTCACGGAGGGCGCTGCGTTCGGCGCGTTCACCGCGACGTTGACGGCCGCGGAGGTAGAGACCGCGCCGCGGTTGTCCGTCGCGCGGGCCGTGAGCGCGTAGCTCCCGGCCGCGACGCCGGACCACGTGTGGCTGTAAGGCGAGGCGGTGTCCGTAGCCAGCAGGACGCCGTTCTGTAAGAACTCCACCTTGCTGATGGTGCCGTCCGCGTCCTCGGCGGTAGCGCCGACGGTGATGGTGGCCGGGGCGGTGTAAGCGGCCCCGCCCGCGGGCATCGTCATGGCGACGGCCGGCGCGGCGTTGACCGTGACGCCGACGGGCGCGGAGGTGGTGATGCCGCCGCGGTTGTCCGTGGCGCGGGCCGTCAGGGTGTAGCTGCCCGCCGCCACGTTGTTCCAAGCGAGGCTGTAAGGCGCGGTCGTGTCCGCGCCGAGGCTGGTCGAGCCCTGGAAGAACTCGACCCTCCTGACGGAGCCGTCGCCGTCCGACGCGGACGCCGTGACGTTGACTGAGGCCGGGGCGTTGAAGACAGTGCCGGCCGCCGGAGCGGTGATGCTCACGGAGGGCGCGGTGTTGGCGACCGCCGATTCGACCCTCAGGTTGTCGAAGACGGTCGTGCCCGGCGGCGAGTCAACTCCCGCAGAGTGGCCCGCGACGAGCCGCACCTGCATATTCGTGATGGCGAAGGTGCGCGCGATGGAGCGCAAGGCAGCCCAGGAAGAATTGTCCGCGCTGCTCTCCCAGAGGAGTCTGTCCGTCGCCGGGTCGTGCCGCAAGCGCCAGTAGCGATACTGGGCCACGGTGTAGGACGCGATGACGGTGCGCCCCCCGTACCCCGTCGCGGAGTCTTGCAGGGACAGTCCGTACCCGCCCACGTCGAACCGCACGTAATGGCCCGTGTCCGGGTCTACCAACTGGAAGTGGGACTCGTGGCCGTACCCCGGCGCGTGCTGAGGCAGCTCGACCGTGGCCCGTGCGTTGGTCATGTCTATGGTCGCGACAGATGCGATCCCGTTGTAGTCCGTCACGGCCGCCGCGTTCGGCGGAATCAGTTCGAGGCGCTGGTTGCGCTCGAAGACGAGCGTCTGCGCGCCCGGCGTCATGATTGCCCACCTGGCCGGGTCGAGCGAGTTGTCGTCGAAGTTGTCGGAGAAGAGCGTGAAGAGAGGCCCCCTCACGGTGACGGCGACGGGGCTTGAGGTCGTCACGGCGTCCAGGTTGTCCGTCGCCTTCGCCGTCAGGCTGTAGGTGCCCGCCGGGACGTTGGCCCAGTTGAAGCTGTAGGGCGCGGCCGTGTCCTCACCGAGCCTGGTCGCGCCCTGGAAGAACTCCACCTTCCTGACGCCTTCGTGGTCCGCGGCGACGGCCTGCACGGTAATGCTCGCAGGGTTGTCGTAGCTGACCCCGTCGGCGGGAGCAGTGATTGAGACGGACGGCGGGGCGTTGCCGATTGTGACGCCGACGGGCTGGGAGGTCGCGACCTCGTTGAGATTGTCCGTGGCCTTTGCCGTCAGAACGTAGCTGCCGGCGGCCGCGCCCGACCAGTTGAAGCTGTACGGCGCGGTCGCGTCGACGCCGAGACTGACGCCGTCGCGGAAGAACTCGACCTGCCGTATGCCTTGACTATCGGCGGCCTCGGCGTTGATCGTGACTGTGGCCGGGGCGTTCCCGAGGAGAGAGCCTGCGGCCGGGGAGGTGATGGCTACCGTCGGCGGGGCGTTCCTGACCGTCACCTCTACGGGCGGCGAGGTCATGGCGGTGTTCCGGTTGTCCGTCGCCACCGCCGTCAGCCTGTGGACGCCTAACCCGACGTTAGACCAGGTGACGCCGTAGGGCGCGGTCGTGTCCACGCCGAGGCTGGTCGTGCCCTGGAAAAATTCCACCTGACTGATGCCGTCGCTGTCGCCGGCGTAGGCGTTAATCGTGATGCTCGCCGGGTAGTCGAAGACCGCGTTCTGCGCGGGCGTCGCGATAAAGACCGCGGGCAGGTCGTTCACCGAAATCTTAATGCCCGAGGTTGTAGAGCTGAGGCCGTTGCTGTCGGTGGCCCTGGCCGTGATTGGGTGAACTCCGGCGGGGACGTTCCTCCATGTGAAGCTGTAGGGAGCCTCCGTGTCTTCTCCCAGGACGACGCCGCCCTGCAAGAACTCCACCTTCGCCACAGTCCCGCTCGCGCTCCACGCGTTGGCCTCGATGGTGATGTCGGTCGGTGCCGTGAAGCTCTGCCCGCTGAAGGGAGATGTCAGGTTGACGACTGGGGGCTGGGCGGCGCTGTCCAGGCGCGCCACGGCGATGGGCGAGAGCGTGCCGACGCCGGCACTGATAGTGCGGTTGTTGAAATCGGGCGCGAGGGTCGTGCGGTCAACCCACTGGCCGTTTTCCAGGTGAAGCACGCGCAGGTTGGCGAACGTCGCCGGGTCGTTGATCGTCCCCGCAAGATTCACCTTGAGCGTGACGGGGCCGCTCACGCCGGAGGTCGTCGTCACGTCCCAGGCCAGGTTGTCGTAGAACACGTAGCCGCCCGGCGGCGGCGCGAGCGACGCAGGGTAGACGTGCGTCGAGTTGACCAGGCCGTCGCCCGCGACGTTGGAGAAGGTGAGGCTCACAGCGCCGGCCTCGGCCGTCGCGCTCGCGGCCGACATGATGTTGCTCGTGTGTGCCAAAACCGGGGGCCCGAAGCGGCCGCGGTACTCGATGGAGACGATGAAGGCTTTGACCATCTCGGCCTGCACGAAGTTGCCGTTGAAGTCGTTCAGCTTCTTCAGCCAGAAGTTGTAGCCGTCGAGGTTGCTGTCGGGCGGGTCGTCCGGGTTGCGGCGCAGGTAGCCGAAGTACTGCATCAGCACGAAGGCGCGGTTGAGCTCCCGCTGGTGCAGCGTAGCGCCCTCGGCCAGCTTGCGCAGCACGCGCGCGCGCGCGAACGTGTCGGCGCTCGTCCCGGCCCCGGCGAACTCACTTATCGCCTGCTGCCGCTCGGCCGCGTCGGGCGTCACGCGGGCGTGGGCGTAAAGCGCGTCCACGTACTGCTCGGGCGTGAGGCCCGTCGGGTAAAGCTCGACGAATTCGGGCCGCGTGACGAACTCGCTGATGAAGGCGACCTTGTTACTTTCGAGCGTCTGCTGCCAGCCCTGCGTCCCGACAATCACGCCGCTCGCGACCCTCTGCGCGTCGCGCTGGAACTCGTCGAAACGCAGGAGGCCGTTGTTTCTGTTCAGGGCGGCGTTGTAGAGCCTGTAGACGAGGTAGCCCGTCTCCTGAAACTCTATGGAGAGGAAGAAGGCCGCGGAGACGTTGACCCGCTGCCCCTCGACGCAGGACTCCAGGGTCTGGCCCGGCGGGCGCTCGGTCGCGCACTTGGTGATGTTCGAAATCCAGAAATCCAGACCGGCGGCGTCCGGCTCGCGGTTCAGAAAATCCTTGTAGTGCTGCCGGACGAATAAGGACGGGCTGTCAATCTGGTTCGGGACCGGCGAGAGGACGGGGAGCGAACCGAAGACGTAGCCGTCCACTTCCTCGTACGTCATGCCGTTGGCCGCCGGGTCGAACCGGTTGATGGTGTAGAAATACCCCTTGCCGTTGAAGAAGCGGTGCAGGTCGACCGCGCCGGGCGGGCGCTTGCCCGTCGGGTAAATGTAGAAGGCGATGCCGTTGTTGCCGCCTTCAGTATCTAGCTGCCACTCGATACTGTTGGTTAAGAATCCGCGCGAGTCCGGCACCCCGCGCCACGAGTAGAAGTAATGCCTGCTGTTAACGCTTCGGTAGCGGTAAAAAGGCCGCGTGCCGGGAGCCTGGTTGGCGTGCACGTACCACTTGATGTCGGGCTGTGCGCCGGCACCGTTAAAGGGCGTGAGTTGGAAGAAGTAGCCCGAATCGCTGCGGAAGTAGCGATAGACGGGCGTCGTCGCGTAGAGCGGGAAGGGCGCGGCCTGCGGCAACTGCGGAGTCCTGCCGGCCTTGTCCCACGTCACCAGTCCGTGTCTGTTGCCGGCGGCGCGGCTCATCCCGAAGTACATGCCGCTGACGGTCTTCCCGTCGAGTCCCACGTAAGCGGCCGGCACCTCCAGGCGGACCCACTGGCCCGAGCGCGGGGTCGGCCCCATGTAGCGCATCCCTTCCGTGCCCGGCAGGCCCGCCAGCAGGTGGCTCGTGCCCCAGTAGGCGTTATACCAGCGGGTGCCGTCGTTCCACCCGAGGATGAGTTGCTCGGGCGGCGTGACGGGGTCCAGGTAGGCGTAGGCGAACAGGGTGTCGCCGTGCTTGACCTCCATCTTCTCGGCCGCGTTGGTGAAGTAGTGTGCGCGGGAGATGAGGTTGTCGGTGCTGTCGCAGTTATAAAAAGTCTGGTGGGCGCGCTGGCCGGAGAAGGGCTGCGGGGTGCTCACCGGGCAGCCTCTGGGTGTGGTGGGCGGAACCCAGAACCAGTCGTCGTGGAACATGCCGAGCGTGGCCCCCTGCGGCGGGGCGTCGTCGAACCAGACCACCTCGTTAGAGGGGGACGGAGGCGGCGGGACGCCGTTTGTTTTCCCCGCGCGGTCCCACGTCGCCCGGCCGCCGAACTGGAAGAAGGACATGCCGTTGACCACCTTGCCGTTCAGGCCGACCAACTCGGCCGGCACTTCCAGCTTGACCCAGCGCGAATGCTCCGGCAACTGCCCCATCAGGCGGCGGGCCGCCGTACCCTCCGCGCCCGCGCCGATTCTGGGGAGGCCGTCCTTGCTCCAGTAGGCACGGTGCTCCCAGTTCGTCTCGTCCTTCCATTCCAGCATGATGTAGTCCGGCACGTAGCCCGGATGCAGAAAGACGTAGGTGTAGAGTTTGTCGCCGTTGTTGATGGGCAGTTTGAGGGTCGCGTCCTGAAAGGCGTGCAGGTGCAGGCCGTCGACTATCTCCGACTGGTGAGACTTCGAGCCGAGGACCGGCGCGGGGTTGGAATCCACCCAGTGCCAGCCATCGTTGTTGCTGGCGGGAACGGCTCCGGGCGGGAGGGCGTCGTCGAACCAGACGAAGTCAACCGGGATCAGCCCCGGCGTGTTGACCGCGATGTTGACGGGCTGTGAGGTCCATTGAAGACCTGTCGGGTCCGTGGCGACGGCCGTGAGCGAGTAGAAGCCGTCCGGCGGGAGGAGCCACGTCAGGCTGTATTGAGTCGCGCTCGTGGGCGAGCCTTCGCCGATGGGTGCCCCGTTGGCGAAGAACTCTACTTTGCTCGGAGTCACGGCGGCGGTGTTCGTTATCTCGGCCGTGATGTTGACGTTCGCCAGCGCGGGGAACGTGGTGGCCTCGCCGGGCGCGGTAATCCGCACGCCCGTCTGTTCCATGACGAAGACTTTGACCGAGCGTGAGAAAGACATAAAACCGGAATTGTCGGTCGCGATGGCCCTCAGGTCATAAACGCCTCGCGGGACGTTGTTCCAGGTCAGACTGTATTGGCCCCCGCTCGCCGTCGTCGTCTCGCCGATCAATCTTTCGTTGGCGAAGAACTCGACTTTGCCGATGCTGCCGGACGGATGGCTGGCCGTGGCCGTGATTGTGAGATTGGAATTGGGGGACAGGAAACTGCCGGGCGCGGGGCTCGTGATGTTGACCGCGGCCGAGCCGTTAATCAGGATGACCGTGGTGTCGGAGATTCCCGGCTTCCCGCCGTTGTCCGTCGCCAGGGCGTAGATGGAGCGCGGCCCGAACCCGACGTTGTTCCAATTAATGCGATACTGATTGGCACCGACCGGCGCGCCCGCGCCGATGAGCACGCCGTCGCCGAAGAACTCGACCTTGCTGATTGCCCCGTCGCTGTCGCTCGCCTCCGCCGTCACCGTGACGTGGGTCGGCCCGGTCAGCGACGCGCCGTCAACCGGGCTGATAATTCTTACCGCCGGCGGCGCGTTCGAGTCCGGCAAAGCCCTCGTGGTCTCCTGCGCGGCGTTGTTGCCGCGGTTGGAATCGGCCTGGTTGGTTGACGCCGCGTAAACGCTGAAGTCGAGCGCCTGCCCCTCCGCGGGGAAGCGGTTCCGACTCTTCTCTATCGGCTTGACGACGACGTTGACGGTCGCCGACGCGCCGCCGTTGAGCTGGTGGAAATGACAATAAACGGCCCCCTCGTGAAAGTCGCACTCTCCCTGGGCGGTCGTGGCGGAGACGAACAGAACGTCAGGCGAAAGACGGCCGACCATCCCGAAGTGTGTGGCCGCGTCCGGGCCGAGGTTGTTGATGTCAATCGTGTAGGTCAGGTCGCTGCCCACCAGGACCGGGTCGGCCGAGTCGCGGACGGAGACTGAGATGTCCGCGCTCTTCGTGATGATCGGCTGGTTAGTCAAAGAGGCGATGACGAACAGGCCCAGGTGCTCCGTCCTGGCGCGAATGGTCTTCGCCGCGAAATCCGGCCCCTGCGGGTCGGGCGCGAGGATCGTGCGATCCGCCCAGACGGCGCGCTCCGGGTTGAGCGGGTCACGTTCGGCGTGGAGGATGCGAAGGTTGTTGAAGGCCGCCTGACTCGCCGCGGACGGGACGTTGAAAGTGACGACGACTTTGCCCGAGGCGACGGCCTCGGTCTGAATTTCGTAGCCGGCGTTGTTGAAATGCGCGTACCCTGGCGGCAAAGGCCCGACTATATTCGGGTCGAGAGAAGAGACGGTCGTCGGACCCTCCTGGTAGACGTACTCGTAGGTGACGGAGGTCGGCAGGTCCACCGCGGTCTCGATGGAAGACGCGGGGCCGGAGGCGGCGGCCGCCGGCGTTTGGCGCGGCTGGATGACGCTCGAACGCGAGCCCAGGTTCCAATTGAAGAAGCCCCCGTATTCGAAGGTCGAGCCGGCCGGGTTGCGGCCCGTGGTGACCTGCCAGACCACGGCCTCTTCCTTCGCCGTGACGACTATGGGTATGAGCGGGACGAGCGGGTTCGGTATAGACTCCTGCCTCCACAGGGTCTCGGAATTGACCAGCGTCTTGTAGTCGAGCGGGTGCGTCTCTTCGGCGCTCCCGCGGTAGCGGACGATGGCGACCTCTAAATCCTGATTCGTATTTTTACCCTGGAAGCCGATGAGGTTGCCGCTGCCGAATCCGGGCCGCCCCAGGAGCGCGGCCAACACTTCGGACGCCTTCGCCGATTGGGTGCCCCAGCGCCAGTGGGAGTGGAAACACTCGGGGCACCCGCCGAACTGAAGGAAGAGGCGCTCAATCACCGGGCCGATGTCGGCGGGGGCCGGCTCTCCGACCGCGTCATTATACGTCTGGTGTATGTTATCCCACGCCTTCTGGTCGTGCCCGCGCCAGACGACGAGGTCCCTCCGCTCCTTCAACACCGGGACCAATTTCTCCTCGAACACCAGCGACTCGATGGGGTTGGCCGAGACGGGCTTGCAGGTCGGCAGAACGACCGGCGGCGGTCCGGGGTGGATGATGGGCAGGGTGTCGCAGTCGCGGAAGAGCCCGAACGTGCTCCCGGCATTATTCTCAACCTTGTGATGCAAACGCTGCGGGATGGTGATCGCCTCCAAAGTCTCCTTGCCCCTCCCGTCAAACTCGTATTCGACTTTGGGGTAGAAGCGCGCGCAGTCCAGCGTGCTGCTTAACTCGCAGCCCCCGTCCTCGTTAAAGCCGAACAGGTACTTCTGCTTGATCGTCAGACAACTGACGGAGCCCGGGAAGAGGTGGTCAACTATGTACTGGGCGTAGACGCCTTTCAGCATCCGCCCGGCGCTGTCGCTGTCCGTCCAGTTGGGGTTGAAGTACGTCAGCCGGCTTCGGACCCTGTTCGGGTCTATCTGCGTCGGGTTCGGGTTGTCGGGCGTCAACTCGATGCGGATGATGCGGAGAAACCCGTCCTTGTCTTTCACGAAGGCGTTGACGTAGGGGACGCTCATCATGGCGGACATGTAGCGCCCGTTGAGGGCCACGTCGCGCAGAACCAGCCCGTCCCGGTCGGTCACCTCGGCCTTCATGGTCCATGAGAAGTGCTGGACTTGAACCGGCTGCGGCTTGGGCGTGAGCGTTTTGACGCCGCAAGTCTGCTCAAGGGTGACAGCCACTTCGTTGGAATTCGGGCTTTCGATACCATTCCGCACCGCGGAGACCACATAAAAGTAGGTCGTATCAAGTTCCGGCACCCGATGGAATGTATTCAGCGCCAGGTCGATGGTTGTGTTGAGGAATCTTGACACGACTTCATAGCCGCCCCCGCTGGTCTTGGAGCGTTTGATAATGTATTCGGTGACGTTCGGAGTTGTGTGCCAAACCAACAGCACCCTGTCGTAAACTTCCGGCTGGTTAGGGAACGTGGTTGCTTGCAGCCCGGTCGGGGCCGGGAGCGGGGTCGACACCCCCACCTCATCGGAAAACCCGCTGCGGCCCGCGTGGTTAATGGCGAATAGCGCATAAAAGTATTCGGTCCCAGGCTCGACGGCGGAATCGACGAAACTTGTCGTGGTAGAGGTGCCGACGACGCTGAACCCGCCGCCGCGTGTCCTGGAGCGCCAAATCTCATAGCTCGTCGCGTCGGCCGAAGGGTCCCAGTTCACCGTCACCTGCTGCGGGCCCGTCAAACTCGCCCTGATGTTGCGCGGCCTTTCGGGCAGTATCTGGTTGAAACTAAAATCGTCGTAACTGAATCCGAGGGGGTCCACGATGTTGACGACGTTGACTCTCGTGATGCGGGTGATGCCCTGCGCCGCGAAATTAATCGGGATCGGGGTCTGGATAGAGCTGCTCTGTACGGGAATCCTGCCGGCGAAAACACCGTTCTGAAAATACTCCACCTGGGCGACGATGCCGGTGCTGTCAACCGAGGCTATGAAGAAGTTCAGATTATTGACGGGGTGCGGGAAGATAATAGAGATACCTTCCCGCCCGGAGGCGATGCAATTCGGGAGCGACCTTGCCTGAACGTAGGTGCTCTGGTTGGGGGCCGGGGGGAAGGTGTTGCGAACAGTAAAGACGCCCCCGCCGCCGGGGGACGCGAATTTGATCTGGTCGTAATAATTACTCATGTCGACGCCGACGAACAGATCGTCGAAGCTGACGCCGCAGTTGGCGTTGAGGCAAGCCGAGGCGCTCGCTTGTGCCGGCTCCGCCGCCAGCATCTCCGGCGAAAGGCTCGTGGCGTGGGCCAGATTTCCTGACTCGATGCGAAGCGTCTGACCGGGAAGAGTAGAGGGGCTTTCGCCCAAGCCCGCGGTCGAAGATGCCTTCGCCAATAAGCCCTGGCCTTCGGCCGGGAGGAAGGCCCGCCGCGCGCCCGCAGGGGCGGCGGGTTGGACGCGCTGCTCGGTTTCAGTGCTCGCCTGGGGCGGTAATGACAGGCAAAGAAGGGCGGCGGAGAAGATTAAGGCAGAGAGGAGGAACGTTTTTCTCATGGCGAATCCTTGTCACGCTGACACGCAAAGGCCGCTGCCGTGGCGGCGGGGTGGGTCGGACGGGTCGAGGGCTTTGGCTGACGGTCGGGGGTGTCTCAGCCCTCATGAACTCCTAATCACAGCGGCCTCTTTCCTCAGGGCCTTTCCACTCTCTTGCTCTGCTGGAATTAAGGCAGGTCCGTTCGTATGCCCGGCTGAGCGGGTTATACATGCGAAGGGCTGAGAAAATCCTTAGGCGATTTAAAAAAAAATAAAAAAATTTTCGTGGCAGGCGGCGACGGTGTGTGGCCGCTGTTCGGAGTTCACACTTTCGGCGTATAGCAAGTGAAGGTGGGCCGGAGGGAAGTGAGGGAAACTATCTGATTAAGCCGATGCGCCGGAGCAGTTCTGTGAAACGGGGGTCGGAGCGCAGGCCGTCGAACTCCGGGATGACTCGCAGCCACATGAGCCAGTCGTTCCGGTCCTCGTACAGCTTCTCAAGCCAGAAGAGTGCGTGGTCCCTCTCGCCCAGGCCCGCGTGAATGAGGGCGAAGGCGTAGGGCGAGATGTAGCTGTGCTCGGAGGCTTCCCGCAAATTCTTCAACACCGCTTCGGCCTTGCGCCTTTGCCCGGACACGGCGTGAACGTATCCCGTGTAGCTCACGCCCAGGTAGCAGGTCGCTTCTAATTGAGAGACCTTTTGGAACTCGGCCAGGGCGGCGGAAAAATTCCCCGTCTGCGTGTGGACGCACCCGAGTATGAAATGCGCGGGGCTGTAGCTCTCGTCCAGTTCGAGCATGTTTCGCAGGCGCTGGCGGGCCTCGCCGAAGCGCCGCGTGAGGTACAGGCTGGCCGCCAGACTCAGATTGATGTGGAGCGAGAGCGGGTCCAACTCTTCGGCCCGCTGGTACTCGACCATCGCCTCCTCGAACCGGCCCGAGTAGACTAAAAAACTGCCGTAGCGCTGGTAGGCCAAAGGGACGCGTGGGTTCAACTCGATGGCCCGCTTGTACTCGCCCTCGGCCCCGGCCCAGTCGTGGTCGTAGTAGAGTTTCGCCGTGCCGAGCGAGGCGTGGGCCTCCGCCAACTCGTCGTCGAATTCCACGGCCTTGAGGGCGGCCTGCTTCGCCAGGGGCAGCACTTCGCGCGGCGGCAGCCAGAAGTTCGCCAGCCTGAAATACGCGTCGGCCAGGCCGGTGTAAGCCAGCGCGTACCCCGCGTCCAGGTCAATCGCCTGCCGGAAATAGTCTATGCTCTTCTCAAGCCCGTCTTTGCTGAACGTGTTCCAGAAGTAGCGCCCCTTCAGGTAACACCTGTAGGCGGCGGCGCTCTGCGTCGAACTCTTCGCCAGCTCGGCCTTCTCCTCGCTGCTGAGCCTGAGCCGCAGCGCCTCGGTGATCGTTAGGGCCATCTCCTCCTGTAGTCTCAGAATGTCCGTGAAAGGGCGGTTGTATCGCTCGCCCCAGATTTGTGAGCCGAACTCCACGTCCACCAGCTCCACGTTGATGATGAGGCGCTCGTCCAGGGGCAGGACTTTACCGACCAGCACGGCGCGCACTTGCAGCTTGCGGCCCACTTCGCACACGTCGTAGCCGTGATCTTTGTAGCGGAAGACGGTGCTGCCGGCCGTGATTCTTAAAAGCGGCGATTTCGACAGGCGGTTGATAATACTTTCCGTCAGGCCGTCGGAAAGATATTCGACCTGCCGGTCGTCGCTGACGTTGACGAGCGGGAGCACGGCCAGCGAACAGACCCTCCGCGCCGAAGCCTGCGCCCCGTCGCCCGAAGTTCGGGCGCGTTCCCCCGCGCGGGGTGCCGGGTCCGAGCCCGGCGCGGCCCTGACCTTCGCCACGAAGCAGTAGCCGCGCTTGGGTATGGTCTTGATGTACTGGCGGTCGCCGGGGCGCTCCCCGAGGGCCTTCCTCAGCGTGAAGATGTTGACGCTGAGGTTGGCCTCCTCGACGACGCTGTCGGGCCAAATCTCAGTCATCAATTCTCCCTTCTCAACCACCTGCCCGCTCCGCTGTAAAAGAAAAAAGAGGAGGTCGAAGACTTTGGCAGTCAGCGGGACGTTCTTCCCGCGGCGCAGCAGCCGGCGTTCCGGGACGAGCAGGCGGAATGGGCCGAACTCATAAACTTGTGGCTCAACTCTGCTCATATTCCGCTCCCGATCGGCGTCCGTAATTGTAGGCTATGAGATTGGCACAGGGAGGTTCTTCCCGGTGGCCCGGTAAGTGCCCTCAAACCGACGACACAGGAAGAACTGTTCGCGCCGCAGGGAACGATACTCGACATCCCTGCGGGAGAACAAGAGCGGGCGCTCGGCGGAAGAGGAAACGACGCAAGGAGCCGTAGCCGCGAGCGTGACGAGGAGGGGGCGGGCGCGTTAAAGGTTGGGGGCGCAGCTCACGAAATCGGATCACTGATTTTCAATCGCGTGTCCCGCGGGCAGTGGGCCCCCGCCAGCGCCCGGCAAAATAGAGGGGGCGGAGACTCCCGACCTTCGTGAAGCTATTGTCTCGCGGCCCCAGCTTTCTTCAGCAGGTCGGCCACGTCCGACTTATCATTAATCTCCGCCCACATCAGAGCATCGCGACCGTCCCCGTCTTTGACATCTATCCTGGCCCCCTTATTAATCAACATGCGGACGATTTCCGAGTTCCCGCGGGCCGCCGCGCGGATCAGCGCCGTCCGCCCGCCGTCGTCCGTCAGGTTCACGTCCGCGCCGTTCTCCAGCAGGACTTCGGTGGTGTCCTTGTGGTCGCCTTCGGCCGACTCCATCAGGGCGGTCGAGCCCTTGCCGTCTCTCGCGTTCACGTCGGCACCCTTGCCGAGCAACTTCTTGCTGATGTTGTTACTGCCTTTCGAGGCCGCGTTGATGAGCACCGTCCTGCCGTCCGCGTCCTTCACTTCCGTCGTCATGCCAGCCGCGAGGAACAGCTCGACCGCGCCCGTGTCTCCCTCTTCCACGGCCCTCGCGAAAGCGGACTCCGTGTAAGGAATCTTCTTCTGGGCCAGCTTCTCGCGGGCGGCCAACTCTTCCGGCCCCGCCTCCGGCGTCGCGCTGATGTCAGGCTGCCCGTTGACGTTCCCGGCCGGCGTCGGACTCGGACTCGGAGTCGGGCGCGGCCTGTTCGTGACCGCCTGCCGGTTCGCCTGCGGCGGCCGGCTCGTATTGCCGCGGAAGAATAAGAGGTAGAGGGCGGCCGACAGGACGGTCAGTCCCGCGAGCAGCGCGGCGGCGACCACCCACCTTCGGCCGCCCCTGCCGGACTTACCCGCGACCCGTGTCTCTTCGGGGAGGGGGATGACTACCCGGCCGCCTGCCCCGTGCTGGCGAACGGCGTCGGCGGCGACCGCGCCTGCGCGCCCGGCGGGCAAGCTCACCCTGGTAGTCTCGCCCGCGTCGGCCATCAGGACGGTGGAAGCCGCGCGCAGCGCAGTGTTATGTAGGTCGTCGCGCATCTCTGAAGCAGTGCGCGGCCGGTTGTCTATGTTGAGCGCCATCGCCCGCATCAGGGCCGCAGACACCGGGGCCGCGAGTTCACGGTTGAACTCGGTAGCGGGGCGGAGCGGGTCGGGCTGCCCACTCACGACGGCCGTCGCGCGCGAGAGTGCGTCCGGGGGCTTAACGTCCGTGAGCAGGTGGTAGAGGGTCGCGCCCAGCGCGTAGAGGTCGCTGCGCTCGTCCGTGCCCGTGCCCCGCATCTGTTCGAGCGGCGAATAATTCGGCGAGTAGCCGAGCAGGCTTTGACCCTCGGCGCGGGTCATCTGCCCGGCGCTCCCCTTGGCGAGGCCGAAGTCCAAGAGGACGATGTGGTCCCTGGAGATGAGCTTGAGGTTCGCGGGCTTGATGTCCCTGTGAAGCACGGGCGGGGCCAGGCTGTGCAGGTATTCGAGCGCGCCCAGTAGCTGGTCGGCCCAGCGCAAGACTTCGGCCGGCGCGAACGGGCCTCCCCTCTGCCCGAGCATCACGCCGAGGTCGTCGCCGGGGATGAACTCCATCACCAGAAAGAGCCCCGCCCCCTCGCTGAAATGGTCCAGCACTTTCGGCAGCGCCGGGTGGCGCAAATTCGCCAGGAGCCGCGCCTCGCGCTCGAAGGCCCGCTTGAGTTCGTCGGTCTCGACGAGCGTCTCCTTCAAAGCCACGTTCCGGCTGAGCCTCATGTCCGCGGCCTCGTAGACCGCGCCCATTCCGCCCCGGCCCAGGGGGCGCAGGATGCGGTATCGTCCCTGAAGAATGGTATCTGTCGTCAGCATGAACACCCTCGGCTCTAGCTTAGCTGAAATGCCTGCACAGGATTTTATACTGTTCCGCCTTCAGACGCTCCCCGACAAGGCCCCCTCGCGGCCCAACGTGCCCGCGCGGCGATGCGTACATAGGCGTCACGAATCTGTACACGGTCCTTTGAATTTCCATCACCCAGGGCCCCTAAGTGCGGGATATAAATGGGCGTTTCCGTCTTCTTTACGGCACGCATCTTGTGTCCATGATTAACGGGCGTTGTCGATACGCTCGTGAGAAGACAACTGAGTTTCGATAGCCGTTCCGGCAGCAGGGAAGGGTACGGGCGTCCAGATAACGCGTTCCCGCGCGTCGTCATGAGATGCCCGTGCCCTTCATGCTTGCCGAGCGACGCCCCGAGAATACCCGTTGAGCGTCAGAGCTTGCGCCGGCGAATTAAGTCGGCCGCGGGCGCGAGGAGGTTTGGGCCATGAGTAGAAATAAGCTTCGGGCGATTGCGCAGGTGTTGGCGGCCCTGACGTTGTTGCTCTTGATGGTCAGTTGATGACTTTCTAAGCGAAGGTGAGTTCTATGAGCAGTGCCGAAACGACAGAGAAGTGCGCGCACCCGCCGTGTAAGTGCGTCGCGCGGACGATGGGCGGGTATTGCAGCGACCAATGCAGGAACGCGCAGGTCGGCGACCAACTCAAGTGTCGCTGCGGTCATCCAGACTGCGGCTGACAAAGGGCGGGCCTCGCCTCTGAGAATCACACGGTCACGACTGAGGGCGACTTTTGAGCGCCCAATTTTTTTGCTTGCCCAACGGCGGGTTGCGCGAGAGAATGGGGGAAATTTGTGGCGTTGTGGGAGGCTCCATGAACGTAAAAAGCGTACTTCTGGTCATCGCCATGCAGGGCGAGGCCGCTCCGATTCTTGACGCCCTCGGCATTAAGGATGCTGGAACTCCTGTCGAGCCGCCGCTGCCGCCGATATCTTACGCGACGACCTTTAGCGGCCTGAAGGTGCACCTGGTGGTCAACGGCCAGGACCCTATGTATAAGCTCGACAGCTTCGGGACTGACGCCGCGACTCTATCGACTTACCTAGGCATCAAGGCGTTCTCGCCGGACCTCGTCATCAGTGCCGGCGTTTCGGGGGGCTTCAAGACGCGGGCGAAGATCGGGGACGTGTACTTGAGCGAGGACTCCGTCCGGTATTTTGATCGTCGCGTGTCCATCACCAGCCCGAACTACCAGGATTACGCGATAGGGTTCTACCCCGTGATTGACGCCGCAAAGATGGCGTCGGCGCTCGGATTAAAAACGGGGATCGTCGTCACGGGAGGCTCGTTCGAGAACTCACTGATAGACGACAGGCAGATCAGAAACCTGGACGGCTCGGCCGTGGAAATGGAGTGCGCCGCCGTCGCCAAGATGAGTATGCTCCTGGGGAAACCATTCATGGCCGCCAAGGCCATCGTGGATTTCGACGACGCCGTCGGGTTCGCGGGGCAGTTCGACAACAACTTCAAACTCGCCACCACGAGCCTGGCTAAAGAGTTGTTGAGAGTCTTCGAATACCTGGCGAATAATCCGGCGGGCGAGTAAAGGCATCCGGCGGCCGGGGTTGAAGTATCGACGCGGCGGCCGTCCAGAAAATTTGTTTACGGCAGCTCCTGCCGCGAGCGTCGACGAAAGGTTGACTCAAGAAGGAGTCCCGCTATAGACTCCGCCTCGCTGTGAAGCCGCCTGTTGAGTGGGCTCCTCTTTCACCTCTGCTCAACCGCACCGCCCGGAATCGTAATGAGTTGTCGTGAGGATGTCGTCGTCCGGCGGCGACAAAATTTCTGTCCGAAACTAACTGTCTCTCACCTCTGATTTACAATCAGACTCTCTTCGAGAGCCTCAAAGGAGAAACCTATGCTGGAAAACATAGACAGTGCCGCGTTGCGTAAAATCGGAGCGTCGCTACAGCGTCCCGCAGACAGTATGTCTTGCGCGCCCACGCTGCCACAGAATGATGGGCCCGCGGATCAGGTGGAGCGCGCCGCGCAGCTCTTCCTGGTTCAACAGATTTACGCTTACAACCCGTCGTCCGGCCTCCCGATGCCGATGGCGGTTGAACGCGCCGCCCTGCTACAAGCTGCCGAAATCCTCGACTGGGTCGAAGGCTGGCTTGGCGTTCAAGTGAGTATCTTCGCCGACATCGAAGTCTGGAAATTAGAGACGTGGAATTCCGTAATTTCCAAGCTGGATGACTACAAGAAAATCTTTACGCTCTTCGCCGTCCCCGACATCGCCCAGAATCAGACGTGGCAGGACGACGGCGTCTTCGGCTCGCAGCGGCTGGCCGGCCTTAACCCGCTCGCCGTCAGCCTCGTCACCGAAGAGGGCGAGGGCGTCAACTGGGGCGCTCTTAGTCAGAAACTCTCGCCGGCCATCCTCGGCGCTCAGTACGATGGTCAGGCGCTGACGGACATCATGCAGGATGGCCGGCTCTACGTCACCGACTACGTCTCGCTTCAGGGAGTCGTGCCGGAAGGGCAATTTCAGATGGCCCCGGTTGCCCTCTACGTCAAGCCGAGGGACTTTCCCGGCCTCATGCCTTTAGCCATTCAACTGACGCAGAACCCCGGCGACGACTACGCCTATCTCGCGCCGCAAGGGCCGCAGAATGAAGTTGATTACCGCTGGCTCATGGCTAAGTCTTATCTTCAGTGCGCCGACCTCAGCCAGAATCAGATCATCAACCACCTCGCCCTGACGCACCTCATCGAGGAGGCGTTCGCCCTGGCGACGCACCGCCATTTAGCCTGGCAGCACCCGCTCTTTCGCCTGCTCGACAAACACCTGACAGCCCTGATGGTGATTAACCAGCTCGGGATGATAACGCTCGTCAACCCCGGCGGTCTGGTGGATAAAGTCCTGGACGTGCGACTCGCCGGCGCGATGAAATTGATCGAGACAGCCTACGCATCATGGACGTTCGACGACATGGGGCTTCCGGCACAGTTGAAGGGGCGCGGCGTGAGCGACACGGGGCAACTCCCTTACTACCCTTACCGCGACGACGGCCTTCTCATCTGGAACCGCCTCGGCCAGTATGTCGACGAATATCTCGGCCTCTATTACAAGAGCGACGGCGACGTGACCGGCGATTACGAGTTGCAGAACTGGGCTCAGCAACTGTCCGGCGCATCCGACAGCGGCGCGGGCAAGGTGCCCGGCTTCCCGAACCAGATCACGACGCGCGCGCAGTTAAGCGACATCATCCAGCGGATCATCTGGACGGCGGGGCCGCAGCACGCCGCGGTCAACTTCCCGCAGACCGAGTTCACTAACTTTATTCCGAACGCGCCGGGGGCGATAACGGCCGAGCCGCCCCAGGGCGTCGTCGACGAGAGTGCACTCGTCGGACTGTTGCCCGGCAAGGACGCGACCGCAGCACAGTTCCAGACCACCTACGCCCTGGCCTACTACCACTACGATCAACTCCTCGACTACCACCTCTGCGCCGAGGACGGCTCGGAGCAGTTAGTAAGAAAGTACCAGCAACTCCTGGTCGCAACAGACCGCGCCGTGATCGTGGAACGCAACCAGCAGCGGGCCGCGCAACCCGGCCTGCTCGCTTACCCCTACTTCCTGCCCGAGAATATTCCGAACAGCACGAGCGTTTAAGCCATCAGGGCGAGAGAGTCGGGAAGGTCGCAGGAACTCGCCGCTTCGGAACGGCGATAACTCATGGCGTGATAGGAAGGAGATTCAAATGCCGGACTCCACCTCATGCGGCATGACCGTCAACGGCCATTTCCTCGTCTACTCGGAAGAGTTTTATGAGGTCATAGGGAGCGACCCGCAGTTCCACACGGTGATAGAAACCAACGCCCACGAGGGGCCCGTCTACGTCGCGGCCGAGAGAGCGCTTTACTTCACCACGGTCCCGGCCGGCAGCAACGTCCCCATCGCAGGGTCTAAAGAGGTCGCCGTCAAGAGAAATCCTTTTGACGGCGACCGGTTCCCTTTGAGGCCGGAGGCCGCCGAGACCGTCCGCGCCTCTTCCAACATGGCGAACGGGATGACGCTGGATCGGGAAGGGCGTTTGGTTATCTGCGAGCAGGGGACCAAGGCGACGCCGGCCCGCATCAGCCGCATGGACCTTTACATCAACGACAGCGCGGCCATACAAGGCCCGGCACGTACTTCGTCAATCTGCCGCACCACGTCCGAGCCTTCGACGTGCAGGGCGGGCGACATTTGGTGAACGAGCGTTCGTTCTCCGTCGTGAGTCCGGGCATCCCCGACGGGTTGAAAGTTGACGCCGACGGGCGCGTGTACAGTTCTTCGGCGGGCGGCCTTCAGGTGTGCAGCGGCGGCGGAGATTTGATAGGGGAGATCGTCGCGCCGGGGGCGGTGAACTTCACGTTCGGCGGCGCGGGCAACAACGTCCTGTACATGATGGCCGACACGGTCATCTGGGCCGCCGAGGTCAAGGCCGTCGGGGCCACGCGCCCGCAGCCTTAGCGACACAAACCCCCGACGGCTTAGAGCTTCATCACCCCTTCAGTCCTTTCATCACCTCGGCATGTCCTTCGAGGATTTGCGTGGTCTGTTCGGCCCTCGGCGCGAGCGACCAGTCGTCGCGGTCGAAGGTGCCGCCCAGGATGATTCCATCCCGGCGTGGGAACATGTAACCGCCGCCCAGGTAGCAGTAATCTATCTCGGGCTGCGGCAGCAGCACTTCGAGTTGGCCGCGCACGGGGCCCAGCTTCTCGTCGCCGAAAAGCGCGCGGGAGCCTAGGCCCGCGCAGTTGAAGATGATTGGTTCGGGTAGGCGCATGACCTCCTCGCGGCCGCGGAACTCCCTGACCACCAGCTTCCCGCCGGCCACATAGAAGTCGCGCAGGAGCGCGTTGAGGTAGACCGGGGGCTCGACGAGCATCGTGCTGTACTGGCGCACGAAAGGGAAGCCGAAGTAACGCTCCGGGTCTCTGTGGACTTCCTGCTGCGGGTAGAGGTCGTTTCCGCCCGGCAGCTCGCGCGCGAGCGCCGCCTCGCTGCGGTACAACTCAAGAGTGTCTATCCAGCGCACGCCGTACTCGGGGCCGACGAGCAGTTGAAAGTCTCGGTTGGAAATCCGGCAGGCGAGTCGGAACTGCTCGGTGAACTTCATGGACGCGACCTGGGAGTCGTAGGCCGCCGTGGGAGACCAGAATCCACCCGCGATGTTGGAAGTCGTCTCGGGCGGCAGGTCTTTGGCGTAGATGGTCACCGTGCCGGGTCCGTCCTGAAAACGGCGTTGCAGCAGGCGCGCGGTCGAGAGGCCGCTGACGCCGCAGCCGAGGACGGCAAAGCGGCGCGGTCCCGCCGGCCGGGTGCCGCGCCGCGGGCGCGACGGCTGCGCCGACAGAAAGTCTCTTGCTAAATCTACCGCGAGCGAGGCCGTGCCCCAGGAGAGTGTGATGCCCGCGCCGCCGTGGCCGTAATTATGGACCAAAAGTTTTTCGCCGACGCGCTCCGCGGCGACCATGAAGCCTTCGGCGCGGTAAGGTCTGAGGCCGACGATCTCGCGGATGATTCGGTTGCGCGCGACTCTGACGGGCGCGAAACGGCGCTCGACGCCCGGGCCGCGAGCCGGCGCGTGCGACCGGGCGAGCGTGAGGTACGCGCCGGCGGCCAGCGCCCCGCGAAGAAAGTTACGCCGATTTACGTCGCTCATGGTCGGTGATTAGAGAGGGCCTTTGTCATTTAAGGATGCGTGCGCCGAAGAGGCCGCCGGCGAAGTTGCCCGGGTGCGCCTGGAAGCGGACCTCGACCTTCTGCTTGCCGCGCGTCAACTCTGCGGGGATGGAGAATGTCTTGTCGAAGAACTCGCCCGGCTTGTCCCGGCTCAGCGTCTGCGTGGCGATTCTCACGCCGTCCACCAGGATGTCGAACGTGCGGTCGCCCAGCTCGCCGCCCCAGAACGTGCAGACGAGTTCGACGGGCCGGTCGGGCGCGACCTTCATGTTGAAGGAGAACCAGCCGCCGTCCACGGCGTGGCGGAGTTTACGGTACTGCCATTCGCCGGCGGAGGTCTTCTCGCCCTTCTGCCCGTGGTCCACTTCCGACTGCTGCTCGCCCGGCCTGTATTCGTCAACCGTCCGCGCGTCCAGCGCCGCGCGCCGCGCCGCCTCCGCCCGCAGGCTCGCCCTCCGCTCGGCGTACCGCGCCGGCGACATCACGTCCCAGTAGACGTTGTAATAGTCGTAGAAGAGTTCGTTGAAGGGGCGCAAGCTGACGTCGCGCGGCCGCCCCGTCCCGACGGTGCGAAAGACCAGCCCGCCGCCTTTGACGCGCCTCACGGAGTCCGCGGGGCGCTTGCTCTGCGTCACCAGGACGGGCACGTCCGCCACCGGCCGGCGGAAGTTGTCCCACTGCTCGACCGCGTAGGGCACGGTCTGACTTTCGGGCACGCGCCCCAAATCGCCCGCCAGCACCAGCGGGCCGTAGAGGAACGCGACCTTTTGGGGGTCGTCCGGCATCGCCTCGGCGCGCACGCGCATAGGGACGGTGACTTGCAAAACGTCGCCGGCCTTCCAGGTGCGGCGGACCTCTGCGTAGCCGCCCGCAGGAGATTCAACTCTGAGCGGCCTGCCGTTCAACCGGAATCGCAGGCCGCCGCCGGCCCACTGCGGCGAGCGCACTTTGAGGCTCAACGTCACGGCCCGCTTCGGGGCGAAGCGCAGCTCGATTAGCCCGGCGCGCGGGTAATCGGTCCTCTGCTCAAGCACCAGTCCCTTTTCGTCCCAGGTGAGGCGCGACGGGATGAAAAGGTTCACGTAGAGAGAGTCGGCCCCGTGAAAGTAGATCGAGTCGTTGTACTTCGTGTGGTTCTCCATGCCGGAGCCGACGCAGCACCAGAAGGAATCGGCGGGCGTGCTGTAGGTCTTGAAGTGGCCCGGCTTGAGCGACATGAAGTAGGCGAACATGCCCCGCTTAGGTTCCTGCGAGCCGAGGATGTGGTTGTAGAGGGCGCGCTCGTAGAAGTCGAAGTACTCCGCCTTCGGCTCCCACCCGAAGAGGTGGCGCGTGAGCTTGAGCATGTTGTAGGTGTTGCAGGTCTCGGCGGTCGCTGGCCCCAGGTGCTCGGACAAATCGTCCGGGGTGCCGAAGTGCTCGTTCTCGCTGTTGCCGCCGATGACGTAAGAGTGGTGATTGACCACGCGCTCCCAGAAGAACTCGGAGACCCTGCGCCCGCCCGCGTCGCCCGCGACCTCGTAGAGTCGCGCCTCGCCTATGACTTTTGGGATTTGCGTGTTGGCGTGCTTGCCGGCCAACTCGTCGCGGCCCTCCGAGAGAGGGCGCATGATCGCCTCGTGGTGGAAGCGCCGCGCGGCGGCCAGATATTTTTCGTCGCCCGTCAGGGCGTAGATGTCTGCCAGCGTTTCGTTCATCCCGCCGTGCTCGACCCCGAGCATGCGCTGCTGCTGCTCGGGCGTGAGGTTGCGCGTGACGAGGTCCACCCAGTCCGCGAGTTTGAGCGTGACTTCCCTGGCGCGGGCGTTCCCCGCCAGTACCCACGCGTCCTTCAGGCCGGCGAGCACCTTGTGCTGCGTGTACCAGGGCACCCACGCCCCGCCCTTGAAATTGAAGCTGCCCTCGACCTCGACCTTGCCCTCCTTGAAGCCGCGCATCGTCTGAAGCTCAAGGGGCGGCAACGCGCCGACGTACCCGTCGCCGTAAGCCCGCTGGCACTCGGCCATCTCGCGGACGATGTAATCTATCCGGTCACGGAAGCGCGCGTCCCCGGTCGCCGCGTACTGCTGCGAGAGCGCCGTCAGGTAATGGCCCAGCGTGTGGCCTGCGATGCCGCGCGCCTCCCACCCGCCGTAGAGCGCGCCCTTCGGTCGCAGGCCGGCGTACTTGCGCGCGTTGTGCAACAGGCGGTCCGCGTCAAGGCTCAGCAGGTACTTCGCGTTGCGCTCCATCGCCCTTCTGAAAGGGCTCTCCAGCAGCCGCACCTGCCCGAGCGCGAAAGGTTCTACGGCGGTCGGAGCGGGAGCAGGAGAGGCCGAACTCTCGCGGGCCGGGCCGCCGGCGACGGTCTCGAACTGGGTCCGGGATGTCGCCCGGCCCGCCCCTGATAAAATAAGGGCACCGAGCAGCGCCAAGAGTGAAGCGAAGTTGGCGTGATTTGTGACTCGCATATTCGGCCCAGTTTACTTCAATGCTTACCACGCAGGCGAGCACCTCACAGCCTTGCCCTCGCGGACGCAGGCCCGCCCGTTAACATTTCTCCTTCCGTCAGCGTCTCTCAAGGCGTCGCCTCATTCACTGCCGGAAAATAGGAAGGGAAAACGGTCCGTGAGCCAATTCAAGTTACTCGTGGTTTGCCTGCTGTGTCTTGCCGCCTGCGGCGTAACCGTCAGGGGACAGGCAGCGCGCGCCGGCAAACTGGTCGTGGAGCCCTACGTGTTCAAAACTTTCGCAGGGAAAGAGGTCCCGGCGGAGTTGGGCCGGCTGTGGGTCCGCGAGAGCCGCGACAATCAATCGAAGCGGCTGATTCAGCTCGCGTTCGTGCGTCTGAAAAGCTCCGCGGCGAAACCCGGCCCGCCCATTGTTTTTCTGGCCGGCGGCCCCGGCGCGCCCGGCATCGGGATGGGTCGCGTGCCCGTCTACTTCGACCTGTTCGATAAACTGCGCGAAGTCTCGGACGTGATTCTTCTGGACCAGCGCGGCCTCGGGATGTCTTCGCCCAGTCTGGACTGCCCGGCGACGCCCGTCCCGGCGGACGCCTTCGAGACAGAGGAGAAGTGGCGGCGGACTTTCGCCGCTAAGTCGCGGGCCTGCGCGCAGCACTGGCGCACACAGGGCGTCGAAATCTCTGCCTACACTAACGACGCCAGCGCGGACGACCTGGACGATTTGCGGCAGGCGCTCGGCGCGGAGCGCATCAGCCTCATCGGCCACTCTTACGGGACCGTGCTGGCGCAGGCGGCCGTCCGGCGGCGCGGGCGATACATAGAGCGCGTCGTCTTCGCCTCAACGGAGGCGAGGGACAATCTGGTCGCGCTGCCGAGCGTGTGGGATTTAATCATCAAAAAACTTTCATACTTCGCCGCCGGGGACGACGCCGCCGGCAAACTCGCGCCCGACATGGAAGCACTTTACCGGCGCGTGCTGGATAAACTGGGACGAGAGCCAGTGACGCTCACCGTCGCGGACGCGCGGACGCGGAGCCCCATACAAATCCGCGTCGGAAAAATCGGGTTGCAGTGGCTGGTGCGACACAGCATGACCGACGCCAGAAACTACGCGTGGTTCCCGGCGCTGTTCTACACCATAGACCGTGGCGACTACTCCCTCTTCTCGCGCCTGATTGAGCCGCTCTATAACGACTTCCAGGGCAGGTCGCCGATGGCTAACGCCGTGGACTGTTCGCTGGGCTGGTCGGCCGAGAGATTCACCCTGGCACAAAAAGAGAGGCCGCGGGCGCTCTTCGGCAACGTCAACCTGCAATGGGAGACGAACATTTGTCAGGCGGTGGGTGTCTTCGGGGACGGCTCGGCGTCTCGGCCCCGGCTGTGGAGCACCGTTCCGGCGCTCTTCGTCAGCGGGACGCTGGACGCCAACACGCCGCCCTTCCAGGCCGAGGAGTTGCGTTGGGGGTTCCCCAACAGCGCACACTTGATTGTCGAGAACGGGGGCCACGAGACGCTGCCCGCCGCGGAAGTGCAGGCGGTCGTCGTGGATTTTTTCAAAGGGCAGGACGTTAAGGGGCGCGAGGTGTCTTTCCGACGTCCGCGTTTCCTCACCGTCGAAGAGGCGAAGTCGCGGCCCGCGAGCTTCCGTTAAATCATAGACTAAAATCCGAGACAGACCTGTTGTTACCCGCGCCGTCGCCGGAAGCGCGGGCGACCCTCTCGAAGATACTCACCCGCCTGACGCTTCTACACGTTTACCCTCTTCCCGTACCGGCTGACCGCCGGGGCGAGGTATAAATTCTTCGCCGGTTGTAACCTTTGGCCCCGCCCGAACGTGATGGTGTCGGAAAGCGATTTTGGCGGGAAGGAGAGAACGGCAATGAGGATTTTCATCGCGGGCGCGACAGGAGTTTTGGGCCGCCGGATGGTGCGGCAGTTCGCGGAAAAAGGTCACAGCGTCATCGGTCTGGCGCGCGACGAGAAAGGGAAGCAGACGATTCAGAAGTCGGGCGGCGAAGCCGTCGTCGCCGACATTTTCGACGCGGACGCCACGGCCGCGGCGGTCGGGCACGCCGACGTCGTGATTCACGCCGCGACCTCGATTCCGGCTAAAGTTTCGAGCAGCCCCGCCGACTGGGAGTTGAACGACCGGCTGCGGCGCGAGGGGACGCGGGCGCTGACCGAGGCGGCGGCGAAACTGGGCGCGAAGACGTATATTCAGCAGAGCGTCGTCTGGGTCGCCCGCCCCGCAGATGATTCGTTCTTCGACGAGAAGACGGCGGTCGAGCGGCCGGACGAGCTGTACGCTTCGGCCTTCGACGGCGAACGGATTGCCGCGGCGGCCGGCGAGAAGTACGGCTTCGAGGCTGCCGTCCTGCGGTGCGGCGGTTTTTACGCGCCCGACGCGCACCACACGCGAATCTTTGCCGAGGGCTTATTGAAACGCCGCCTGCCGCTCATCGGCGCTGGGGAAGCAGTCTCTGCGAACATCCACGCCGACGACGCCGCGAGCGCTTTCGTCGCCGCGGCCGAGGCCGGAAGGCGCGGGCTGTGGCACGTCACGGACGACGAGCCGACGACGATCAGGGACATGCTGCTTGAATTCGCGCGGAGGCTCGGCGCGCCCGCGCCGCGCAGGATTCCGCTGTGGCTCGCCAGGCTCTTCGTCTGGAAGGGCGTGATTCAATTTTTCACGCGCTCGACCCGCACCTCCAACCGGCTCTTCCGCGAGGAGACGGGGTGGTCGCCGCGGCTCCCGTCTTTCCGCGTCGGCCTGGGCGAAGTGGTCGGGGCATGGCGGGCCGAAGGCTTTGCCAAGTGAGGAGGCGCGAGATGAAGATTCAAAATACGAGGGCGTTGAAGGCGACGGCGCTGTGGCTCGTCGGCTTTCACTTCCTGGCGGTCGTCCTGCATTCTGTCGCGCACGAGATTCTGTCCGTCAAGGCGACCACGGCGCAGCTCGCGTTCATCGTCCCGGTCATCATCCTCGCGCCGGTGGCCGCCGGGGTAATGCTCCTTAAATTCGAAAGGGGCGGGGCGGTCCTGCTGCTGGTCTCGATGCTCGGCTCGTTCGTGTTCGGCCTGTATTACCATTTCGTCGCGGACACGATTGACCACGTGGCGCACGTCGCACGCTTGCAGCCCGCGTCCTGGTCCGGGATGTTTCGGCTCACGGCGTACCTGCTGGCCGCCTCCGAAATCTTAGGCGCGGCGGTCGCCGGGCTCTATCTCGCGGGCCGGTCGCGTTCTTTCAAACACTATGCGGCTCGAACAGATTTTTAACGAGAACCAGAGGTTCCTGTGGGGCCTCAGTTACCGTATGACCGGCAGCGCGGCGGACGCGGACGACGTGTTGCAGGAGACTTTCGTCCGCCTGCTGCAAAAGCCGCCGGCCGACACGGAGGAGCCGCTGCGGCCGTGGCTGGTGCGCGTGGCGGTTAATTTGAGCCGCGACGTTCTGCGCCGCAGGCGCAGGCAGGGCTACGTCGGGCAGTGGCTGCCCGCGCCTTTCGAGACCGAGAATAACGAAGACCTCTCGGCGGCGCTCGACGTGGTCGGCGGGGGCGGCGCGTCCGCCTCGGCCAACCCGTCGGCGCGTTACGAGATGCTCGAAAGCGTCTCGTTCGCGTTCCTGCTCGCGCTCGAACTGCTGATGCCGACGCAGCGCGCGGTGCTGCTCCTGCGCGACGTGTTCGACTTCAACGTCGCGGAGACCGCCGGGGTTTTACGGATGACGGAGCAGAACGTGAAGACCACGCACCACCGCGCGCGCCGCGTGATGCGCGAGTACGAGGAAAAGAGGTTCGTGCCGCGTAAATCACTGGTCGAGAAAACCGGGCGAATCGTGGCGCAGCTCGTAGAATTCCTGACCAACCGCGACACGGAGGCCGCGGCCAGACTGCTCGCGGCCAACGTCGTCAGCGTGAGCGACGGCGGCGGGGAATTTTTCGCCGCGCGCGTGCCGGTGACGGGCCGCGAAAGAGTCGCCGTGATGTTGGCGAATTTATGGAAGGCGACGGCCGCCTTCGACTCGAAGACTCGCGTCGTCGAGCTGAACGGACTGTTCGCCGTGGCGACCGAGAGGGAAAACGTCCCGCCCGGTTACGCCGGGAAGTTGGCGACGCTGTTCGAGATTAACGACGAGAGCCTGATCGAACACATCTATTTCGTCATGGCCTCGCGCAAGCTGAAAGCCTTGCCGGCCGTGGCCGGCGGCGAGAGTTGAGAACGAAGAGGTCGGAGAAATTTTCGGGGGCGCGGCCGATTACCCGCGCGTCAGGCAGTTCTCGCCCGTGGTTTACAAAAGCAACTGACGCGGCTACCCGACCCGGCCCAGGAGGTAGAAGAGCGGGGCGAGGATCAAGCCCCAGAGCAGGAGCGAGAGCGGCACCCAGTAAATCAGGATGTGCGCGACGGGCACCCCGAGCGAAGGCTTCGATTCATGTCTCTGCTCCATGAGACGATAATGAACCAACCGCGCGAAAAGCGGGTTGTGACGGCCTTACGAATCCGACCCCAAATCATTGCGGCCCGCGGGGCAGTGGGCATTAAGGCAAGGCACGACCGCCCGAAAACGCCGGAGCCCTGGAATTAGCTTTCTGTCCTGACTTCCCTCATAATGCTCATGTCCTACTCGCAGAGCTGACATTAGTGTAAGAGGCGCGGCGAACTTTCGGCCTCATCGGGTTGCTGTCTGAAGTTTTGTCCGGTGAGACGCGCAGACGCGTCTGTCACGCTTTCCGGGTCGCGCATTGATTTACCGAGAGAGTTACTTGTCCGCCGGGTGCTCGGTCGAAGATGAAGAATATTTTGGTCGTTGATGATTCGCCGACGATGCGACGCATGGTGACGGCGTCGCTGCGCCCACTGCGGGGTGTCGGGTTCGGCGAAGCCAGCAGCGGTCTTGAGGCGATTGAGCGGCTGGCGCTCGCGCCGGTGGACTTGATGATTCTGGACCTGAACATGCCTGACATGCACGGCATGGACGTGATCGAGTTCATGCGCGGGCATCAGGCGTACCGCGGCATCCCGATCATAGTGCTGACGACGAGAGGGGACGAGGCGAGCCGCAGGGGCGCGCTGGCCGCGGGCGCGACACATTACTTGACGAAACCATTCGACCCTCATGAATTGACCGAATACGCGCGCCGCTTGCTCGACGCCGGTTAGCAGGGAACCTCGTGTCCACTTCCGACCCCGACAACAATAGCGAGTTCTTCGCGCAGTTCCTCGACGACTATTACGCCGAGTGTGACGAGCACCTGACCCTCGCGCGCAGTCACCTGCTCGCCCTCGAATCGCAGGTCGGGCAGGCGCAGGTCGAGCAGGCTCTGCTCGACGAGCTGTTCCGCAGCTTCCACACGCTCAAAGGCATCTCCGCGATGGTCGGCCTCGGCGCGGCCGAGCAACTCGCGCACCACATGGAGAGCTACCTGCGCGCGCTGCGCCAGCACGAGACGATTCTCAGCGCGGAGGGCGTCGAGGCGCTCATCGCGGGCGCTTCGACGCTGGAGCGGGTCATCGCCGCCCGCCGCAGCGAGTTGCCCCTGCCGGGTATAGACGCCACCGTCGCGCGACTCGAACGCGTCGCCACGGACTTTTCTTCAAAGCCTGCTCAGGCCGCGCCGACAGACGATGACGGCGGCGAAGGCTTGGGGCCGGGCGGGGCGAAGTCGGACGCGGGCGCGCGAGACGCTGTCGGGGGTGCGACGACGCGGACGTGGCACGTCGAGTTTGTGCCAACCCCGGCGCTGGCCGAGCGCGGCGTCAACGTCAACAGCATTCGGGCGCGACTGCAAGAGGTCGGCGAAATCAAACAGGCCAAGCCCCAGGTGCGAGGGCAGGGAGAGATCGCTTTCCTGTTCGTGGTCGTGACGAGCGCCGACGAGTCTGTCTTCGCGAGTTGGGGCATTGAGAATCTGACTTTCGTGCCGTTCGACGACGCCGCGCCGGCAGGTAGTTCGACTTTGCCGGGTGAAAATGCCGCGGCCCAGGAGCCGTGGTCGGGCGAGACGCCGGAGGCGGCGCTGACCCCGCACGGCAAGATGTTCGCCCCTTCCAACGTCGTGCGGGTTGACCTGACGCGCCTGGACGAGTTGATGCGGATGATCGGCGAGCTGGTCATCAGCCGCGCCCGCTTGGAAGACCACCTCGGGCGCTTGAAGGGAAGCGTGAGCGCCGCCGAGTGGCGCGCGTTGCAGGAGACGAGTCTGGCGATGGGCCGCCAGTTGAGGGACCTGCGCGAAGGCGTGATGCGCGTGCGGATGGTGCAGGTCGGGGAGATTTTCGAGCGCATGCGGTTCGTCGTCCGCGACCTGGCGCGCGAGAGCGGCAAGCGAATCACGCTTGAGTTGCTGGGCCGTGAGACGGAGATAGACAAGTTCCTCGTCGAGCGTATGACGGACCCGCTCATGCACCTCGTGCGCAACGCCGTCAGTCACGGGTTGGAGACGGCGAACGAGCGCACGGCGCGAGGCAAACCCGCGGAGGGCAGGCTCACCCTGCGCGCCGCGACCGCCGGCGAAAGTGTGTTAATCGAGATTGCCGACGACGGGCGCGGGATAGACAGGAAGCGCGTCGCCGCGCGCGCCCAGGCGAAGGGGTTGATTGCCGCGGGCGCGCAACTGGACGACGCGGCGCTGCTCGAATTGATATGCGCGCCCGGCTTCTCGACGCGCGACGAGGCCGACCGCGGGAGCGGGCGGGGCGTCGGCATGGACGTGGTCAGGAACACGGTCGAGGAACTCGGCGGCCGCATCTCGCTCGAAACCGAGAGCGGGAAGGGCACGCGCTTCACCGTCGAGCTGCCTTTGACGCTCGCCATCGCCGAGGCGCTCATCGTCAGCGTGGACGGACAAAAATTCGCCGTCCCGCAGTCGGCCGTGCAGGAGGTCTTGGAGGTCGAGTCTTCGGCCGTGAAGGCGCTGGAGAATAACGAAATCATCCCTTACCGCGGCGGGGTGCTGCCGCTCGTGCGCCTCGCGCGACTCTTCGAGCTGAACGACGGGCGCGAGCGCACCGCCTTCCACGTCTTCGTCATCGGCAGCGGGGGATCGGCGCTCGGCGTCGCCGTTGATCGAATCATCGGGCAGCGTGAGATAGTGGTGCGCGGAATCAGCGACCCGTTGGTGCAGGTCGCGGGCATCGCGGGCGCGACCGAACTCGGCGACGAGCGCGTCGTGCTCATCCTGGACGTGGCAGCACTGAGACAGTCGGCGGTGCATCGGTAAAAGAGCATGAGTAATCAGAGCGACTCCGAACCTTTCATCCTTTTCGAGCTTGCCGGGACGACTTACGGCGTGCGCAGCCGCTTCGTGCAGCAGGTCGAGATGGTCGAGCACGTGACGCCCGTTCCGAACGCGAGTGGGGCGGTCGAGGGCGTCGTCTTCGCGCGCGGGCAGGTGGTGCCCGCGCTCAACCTGCGCGTGCGCTTCGGCTTTGAAAGAGCCCCTTTCGATTTGCGCTCGCGCCTGATCGTGGTCGCGACGGGCGGGCGCGTCGTCGGGATGATCGTGGACACGGCGCGGGAGTTTCTGCGCATCCCGGCGGCCGCCATCGAAGCGCCGCCGGAGGCGATTACGGGGTTGAGCGGGAAATATCTTGAAGGCATCGCCACGCTCGACCGCCGGCTCGTCCTGATTCTGAACCTTGACGAAGTGATCGACATCGGCAACACGCAAACAGCGGTTGACGGCGAGCCGGAAGCGGCTTGAGACGGGAGACGAACATGGCAACTCAAATATCTGAAACCTCCGGCAGCAGTCTCGCCATAGACATCGGGCTGGTGCGCCAGCAGGCCGAGCAGGTCACGGAAGCGGCCGGCCGGATCACGCACGTCGCGAACGAAGTCGCCGAAGGGACGGAAGCGCAGGTGCGCTCGCTCGACGCGGCCGTGAGCCTCGCCAACGAGATGGCGGCTTCGATGGGCGAGACGACCACGCAACTCGAATCAATCGCCACCTCGGCGGAGGAGCTCGTCTCGTCGGTCAACGAAAGCGCCGCCTCCATCGAGCAGGTCGGGGCGAACTCCGCCTCGCTCGCCGCTTCGGTCTCGGAGACCTCGGCGGCCATCGAGGAGACTGCGCGCTCCATCGAGAGCGTCAACAGCGCGACGCAGGAGATGGCGACCTCAGCCGAAGAGGTGACGGGGGCGATGACGGAGATCGCCGCCTCCATCAAGAGCGTCAGCGAAGACACAGAGGCGCTCACCAGCGCCGTCAACGAAACCGCCGTCAGCATGGAAGAGGTGGCGCGCTCGATTGAGAGCCTCTCCGGCAGCGCAGACGATTTGAACGTCTCCGCCGAAGAGACCGCTTCCTCCATCAACGAGATGGCCGCCTCCATCGAGGAGGTCTCGGCGATGTCCGAGAACCTCGCCTCGACGGTCGAAGAGGTCTCCACCTCGATGGAAGAGGTGGCGCGCTCCGTGCAGGGCGTCGCGCAGAATGCCGAGCGGATTACTGAAGCGGCGACCGCCGCGGCGACGAGCGCCACCGAGATGGACCGCTCCCTGCGCTCGGTCGCTTCGATGACGAAGCGCGCCGAAGAAGTCACCACGCGCCTGACGCGCGAGGCCGAGGAGGGCGGCGCAGCGGCGCAAAAGTCCATTCAGGGGCTGGGCCGCGTGCGCGAGGCGATGGGGCAGTCGGCGACCGTGATACGCGAGATGGGCAAGCGCTCCGACGAAATCGGAGGCATCGTCAACACCATTAACATCATCGCCGAGCGCACGAACATGCTCTCGCTGAACGCGTCCATAGAGGCGGCGCGCGCGGGCGACGCGGGGCGCGGGTTCGCCGTCGTCGCCGAGGAGATACGCAACCTCGCGGACCGCTCCGCGCAGGCGACCGCCGACATCGGCGCGATCATCCGCTCGCTCCAGGAGGTCGTGCGCGAAGCCATCGCGGCGGCCAGCGAGGGGACGCGCGTCGCGGAGGAGAGCGGGCGGCTGGCCGAAGAAGGGTCCAGCGGGTTGCAGAAAATCCTGACCGGGATTAACGAGACGGCCCAACTCGTCGGGCAGATCGCGCGCGCCACGGACGAGCAGTTGGGCGCGGGCGCGCACGTCGTCACCGCGGTGGAGACGACCGCCGGGCAGTCGAAGCTGGCGGCGGTCGCAGTCGCCGAACAGGCGATGGCCTCGCAGGAGATAGTCAAGGCGACGGCGCAGATGCGCAAGACGGCCAAGGAAGTCAGCCAGGCCATGAACGAGCAGGGGCGGGCGGCGCGCGAGATCGTCAAGGCTTCGCAGGCCACCACGTCGGTCGCGAAGCAGGTGCGCAAGTCTTCGAGCGAGCAGGCCGTGGCCGCCAAACAGATCTCGCAGGCCGTCGAAGCCATGCGGCGCGGCGCGGCCTCGACCTCCCGCGCGCTCGAAGAGCAGGCCACCGCGGGCGAGCAGGTCTCGAAGGAGGCCGAGCGCCTCGCGCGCCAGATCGCGGGCGTCAGCCGCGCGATGGGCGAGCAGTCGGTCGCCGCCACGCAGATCACAGTCGCCACGCAGAGCATGCGCCAGCAGTCCGAACAGGTCGCCAAGGCGATGGGCGAGCAGGCGCGCGCCGCGCGCGACATGACCGCCGCCATCCAAAACGTCTCCAAAGAAGTCGGGCGCATCACGCTCTCGAACCGCCAGCACCTCGACGCGTCGGAAAGAGTCCTGGGGACGCTCACCGACATTCGCCAGATTACGGAACGCAACGCCCAGGGAGTCAGCGCCACCCTGAGCGGCACCGCGAGCTTGAACGAACGCGCGCGGCAACTCGCCGAAATCACGGACAGCCTCAGCGACAACCAGGCGTCCGCCGACGGGAGCGAGAAACGTCCGTCGAGGACCGCGCCGCGCGGGGGCGGGAAGGCGGGCGCGGCGAGACAGCCCCGCAGCCGGCGAGCGCCCGCCGGCGACCAGCAACTCGCGGTCAGCGGCCGCCCGTCGAGCGCGAACGGGGAGGATGCGGGAGGAGAGGACGGGAGTGAGTAAGTCGAATGCCGTTCACCATCACTTCGTCGAAGTTGCCAGCGCCGGGTTCTGATTGATGACCACAACTTCCACGCAGGACTCGGTCGGTGTCTTCACGACGGACGCGAATCTCATCATCCAGGTGTGGGACGCCGCACTGGCGCGCCTGACGGGCATCAGCGCGGAAGAGGCGTCCGGCCAATCGCTCGTCGCGCTCATCCCGGACGTGGAGGATCGGCGGCTGCTCGCGCGCTTCCGCCGCGTGCTGACCGAAGGCGTCGTCGAAGTGCTCGCGCCCGCGTTTCATCACTACCTCATCCCGTGCGCCCCGCTCACGCCCTCGAAGCGTTTCGACAAGATGCAGCAGCGCGTGAACATCGCGCCGCTGCGTGAGAGCGAACGCATCGCCGGACTGATCGTCACCGTCGAGGACGTCACCGAGCGACTCGACCGCGAGCGCGACCTGGCGGAGCGCCTCGCGCACGAGGACGAGGCCACGCGCCTGCGCGCCGCGCAAACTTTAGCCCTAGACGAATCTCTGGACGCCGCGCCGCCGCTCCTGGGCGCGCTCAGGGACGAGAGCTGGCGCGTGCGCCGCGCGGCGGTCGAAGGCGTCGCGCGCCGCGCCGCGCCGGACGCCATCGCCGCGCTCCTCAACTCCGTGCGCGAGAACCATCACAACCTGAGCCTGCTCAACAGCGCGCTCCAGGTGCTGGCCCTGAGCGACGTGGACACGCTCTCGCCGCTGGTCGAATTCCTGACGGGGCCGGACGTTGACCTGCGAATGCAGGCGGCGCTCGCGCTCGGAGAGCAGCGCGACCCGCGCGCCGCGCCCGCGCTGGTGGACGCGCTCGGCGACGAAGACGCCAACGTGCGTTACCACGCGATTGAGGCGCTCGGGAAGTTGCGCGCCATCGAAGCGGCGGACGCGCTCGCGGGGATAGCCGAGACGCGCGACTTCTTCCTCTCCTTCCCCGCGCTCGACGCCCTGACGCAGATCGGCGACTCGCGCGTCGCCCCGCGCCTCGTGCCGCTTTTGGAGGACGAGCTGTTGCGCGAGCCCGCCGCGGCCGCGCTCGGCAAACTCGGCGACGAAAAGGTGGTGGCCCCGCTGGCCGCGCTGCTGAACACGCCGGCCGCCCCGACGCCCGTCATCGCGGAGTCGCTCGCCGTGCTCTACGACCGCTACGAAAAGTTGTACGGCGAGGGCAAGCACGTGGCGGATTTGAGTTGCCACGCCATCGACGCGACGGGCGCGCGGAATCTGCTGGACGCGCTGGACGAGCAGGCGGCCGAAAACTTGCGCCCGCTCGCGCTCGTGCTCGGCTGGCTCGAAGGCGCGGCCGTCGAGCACGCCCTGACGCACCTGCTCGGGCGCGCCGACGCGCGCAACGAAATCGTAGAGGCCCTGGTGCGTCACGGCTCGGGCGTGACGGACTTATTGATCGAGCAGCTATCGGCGGAAGACCTCGAAATCAGGCGCTCGGCGGTCGTCGCCCTCGGCCGCATAGGGGACGCGCGCGCCACGCCCGCGCTCGTCCGGGTTCTGGGCGAAGACGCGGAGCTGACCATTCCGGCGGCGAGCGCGCTCGCCAAGATTGGAGACCGCCGCGCCTTCGACGCGCTGCTCGGCTTGATCGGCGACGCGGACGCGGCCGTCCGGCAGGCGGTCGTCGGCGCGCTCAATTCACTCGGAGCGCCGGAGATGCCCGCGCGCATCGTCCCGCTCCTCAGTGACGAAGACCCGAACGTGCGCGAGTCTGCGGTCAGAATCGCGGGCTATTTCGGCTACGCCGAATGCGCGGACCTCTTGCTTGAGCGTTGCCGCGATGAGGACGAGCGCGTGCGGCGCGCGGCCATAGAGCATCTGCCCTATCTCGAAGACCCGCGCGTCTTCGGCGTGCTCGTTCGCGCGCTCGAACACGGAACGCCGAAGGTGAGGGCGGCCGCGGCGGCCGCGCTGGCGCACGTCGAAGAGGCTGAGTCCGCGTCTCACCTGGCGGACGCGCTCAAAGATGAGGACGCGTGGGTGCGCTACTTCGCCGCGCGCGCGCTCGGACAGCGCGGGGCGAGTGAGAGCGTTGACGCGCTGGCGGGCGTGGCGCAGGCGGACAAGTTTAATCACGTCCGCATCGCGGCGCTGGAGGCGTTGGGGCGCATCGGCGGAGAGCGCGCGGCGGCGATTGCCGCGCCTTTCGTCGAGTCGGACGACTCGGACCTGGGCCGCGCGGCGTTGGTCGCGCTCGGAAACATCGCGCACCCGGACGCGTTATCGCCGCTCGTTAACGCATCGCGCTCGGCGGACGCTGGCTTGAGGGCGTGCGCGGCGGCGGCCCTGGGGGAACGCGGCGGGACGGAAGCGTTGGAACAACTGCAACGGCTGGCGGCGACCGACGCGGAGCCCGCCGTTTTCGAGGCGGCGATTGTCGCGCTCAAAAGATTGGCGACACCCGAAGCGATTGCCAGCCTCGTCGCGCTCACGGCGGACGCGACGCGGCGCGAGGCCGCCAGCGCCGCTCTCGCCGGACTGCCCGAAGCGCGTGTGGAAGACGTGGCGCGCGGGCTGTCGCACCATTCGGCGGAGGTGCGCCGCGCGGTCGTGGAAGTCCTGGCGCGCATGAAGCGCCCGCGCGCCTCGGAGTTGCTGCGCGCCGCCCTGGACGACGCGGACGCGTCGGTGCGTTTGGCGGCGGCGGACGCGCTCGGGAAAAGTTATCAGCCGTCGAAGACTAAGGCGGGCGAACGTTAGACAGCGGTTCTTGCTCGGACGAACATGGGATTCAATTCAGAAAGTTTAGGGCTGCCGAAGGGGACGGACGCGCTGCTGCGCGCTTTGATTCACGAGCGGACGGGAAACTTCTTTGACAACGGCAAGGTCGATTTGTTGACGGACAAGCTGTCGCCGCTCGTCATCGAGCGCGGCTTCACTTCGTTCTTAGACTACTACTACCTGTTGAAGTACGACGAGGCGGCCGAGGACGAGTGGCGCAACGTGATGAACGCGCTCTCCGTGCCGGAGACCTACTTCTGGCGCGAGATAGACCAGGTGCGGGCGCTCGTTGACGTAATCGTGCCGCGGTGGTTCGAAGCGCACGGCAACCTCCCTTTGAAAATCTGGAGCGCGGCCTGCGCGACGGGCGAGGAGCCGCTGACGATTGCGATGGCGCTCGACGGGGCCGGCTGGTTCGACCGCGCGACGATTGAGATTCACGCCAGCGACGCCAGCTCGTCGGCCGTAGAGAAGGCGCGGCGCGGCGTTTACCGCGAGCGCGCGTTCCGCAACCTGTCGCCCGAACTGCGCGCCAAATATTTTACGCAGGAGGGCGCGTCGTCGCGCGTCCACGAGGATTTGCACGCGCGGGTCAGGTGGAGCGTCGCCAACCTGATGGACGAAGGGGAAGTGGCACAGCTCGCTTCGGCCCACGTCATCTTCTGCCGCAACGTCTTCATCTATTTTTCGGAGAGCGCCATCGCCAGAACGGTGCGCTCGTTCGCCGGGCACGTACGGCCGCCCGGCTATCTGTTTGTCGGAACGTCTGAGTCCCTACTAAGATTGACGACAGACTTTACTTTAGAAGAGATCAGCAACGCCTTCGTTTACGTGAGGCAGTCGAGCGGCGGCTGAATGCCGTCCCGCCGCCGCTCGCTTTCAAGGAGTATTAATGGACCGAGTTCTACGTGTGCTGGTGATAGACGATTCCGCTTACGTGCGCAAGGTCGTCAAGCAGATGCTGTCGCGCAGCCCCTTCATCGAAGTGGTCGGCGCGGCGCGCGACGGGCGCGAGGCTCTGGAGATGGTCGAGCAGCTCCAGCCGGATGTCATCACCTGCGACCTCATCATGCCGGAACTCGACGGCGTCGGCTTCGTGCGCGAGCAGATGCGGCGGCGGCCCGTGCCGATTCTCATCATGAGCATCGCGAACGAGACGGGCGACGCCGCCCTGACGGCGCTCGACGCGGGCGCCGTCGACTTCGTGCAGAAGCCGACGGCGCTGGCGACGGAAAAGATTTTCGAGGTGAGCACTGAGCTGATCGAGAAAGTTAAGGCCGCGGCCAACATCCCGCTGACGCGCATCAAGAGCGCGCCCGCGCCCGCCGAGACGACGCCCGAGCGCGCGGCGGCTGTCGCCGGGAGTCACGCCGTGGACGTGGTCGTGCTCGGCATCTCGACCGGCGGGCCGCAGGCCCTCAAGCAGTTAATCCCGCAACTGCCCGCCGACTTCCCCGTGCCCGTGGCGATGGTCATGCACATGCCCGTCGGCTACACGGAAATGTACGCGCGCAAGCTGGACGAGCATTCGCCTCTGAACGTGCGCGAGGCGCAGGAGGGCGACGAGTTGCTCGCGGGCGTGGTGCTGCTCGCCCCGGCGGGGCGGCACCTAAGTTTCCAACGCAGGGCTGACGGCCGCGTCGTCGCGCACCTGGACGCGCGGCCCTTCGACACGCTGCACCGCCCGTCCGTGGACGTGATGTTTCAGTCGGCGGCCGAAGTTTACCGGCAGAGGGTGCTGGGCGTGGTGATGACCGGGATGGGGTCGGACGGCAAGCAGGGCGCGGCCTGGATCAAGTCGCAGGGCGGACTCGTCTACACCGAAAGCGAAGAGACGTGCGTGGTGTACGGCATGCCGGCGACGGTGGTGGAGGCTGGATTGAGCGACAGGAGCGTGCCGCTCGGCCGGATGGCGCAGGCTATCAGGGAGGTGGTATGAGCGCGAAAATACTGGTGATTGACGATTCCGCCTTGTCGCGCAGAACCCTGCGGCGCGTCCTCGAAACCGCGGGTTACGACGTGGTCGAGGCAGACGAAGGCATGGCCGCCCTCGAACTCTATTTCCTCGAAAAGCCCGACCTCGTCTTCCTCGACCTGGTGATGAAAGGGATGTACGGGCTGGAGGTGCTGGAGAAGCTGCGCGAGATGGACAGGGACGCGCGCGTCGTCGTCGCCAGCGCCGACATACAGAGTTCGACGCGCGGGATGGTCGAAGCGGCCGGGGCGCTCGCCTTCATCACCAAACCGTTTGTCGCGGAGCAGGTGCTCGCGGCTGTCAGCGCGGCGCTGGCGGAGGGGCAACACAGTGATACTGACTGAACGCCAGAGCGACGCGCTGTCCGAGCTCATCAACATCGCCTTCTCGCGCACGGGGGCCGCGCTCTCGGAGTTGACGGGGCACCGCGTCGTGCTGAATCCGCCGGAGGTCTCCGTTCACCCGACCGTCGAATTGCCGGCCGCGCTCGCCAAGTTCGTCCCCGGAGATGTCGCCTCGATCCACCAGGTTTTCGCCGGCCCCGTGGCGGGCGACGCGCTCCTGCTCCTGAACCACGACGGCGCGGTGCGGCTCACGGACCTGCTGACGGACGAGCAGATTCCGTCGAAGTACCTGGACGAGTCGGCGCGCGAGGTGTTGACGGAAGTCGGGAACATCCTGCTCAACGCCTGCCTGGGCATGTTCGGCAACCTCCTCCACGTCCACGTCTCTTTCTCCGTGCCCCGCCTTCACCTGGAATCGCTCGACGAACTGCTCAGCTCGCTCATCACGAACAAGGATGAGCTGCACTACGCCCTGGTCATTTACACGGCGTTCCACATACGCGACAGCGCCGTCAACGGATTCCTCGTGATGGTCTTGAGCGTCGCCTCTCTGGACCGGCTGATTCAGGAAGTGGAGGCTTGGGAGGAGCGGCAGGGGCAATAGCCCTGTCAGCGCCGGGCGGGCGTCCGGCCGCCGCGGCTTGACTCACCTCACTCGAAATTTATGGCGAAGGACAGCACAACTAAAGAGACGCTGCTCAACGCGGCGGTGCTGCGCTGGATGCACGACCTGGCGGCGCAGGGCATCCTGATGACGGACGACGAACTGAAAATTCTCGGCTGGAATCAGTGGCTGGAGGAGCGCACGGAGCGCCGCGCCGCGGACGTGATCGGCCGCAACCTGCTTGAGCTGTACCCGGAATTGGTCGAGAGACGCCTCGACCGCAATTACAAGTGGGCGCTCGAAGGCCAGGTCAGGGTGCTGTCGCAGCGCCTGCACGGGTATCTGCTCGCGATGCCGACATCGCTGGGCGAAAACGCGTACCCGCAGATGCAGCAGAGCGTCCGCATCTCCCCGCTCACGCACCAGGGGCGCGTCATCGGGACGCTGACGATCATCGACGACGTGACGGAGCGCGTGGCGCGCGAGGCCGAGTTGCAGGCCCAGCTCGAAGCACGCTCGCGGCTCCTCGCCAGCGAGCAGGCCGCACGCGAAGAGGCCGAGCAGGCCAATCACCTCAAGGACGAATTCCTCGCGACGATTTCGCACGAACTGCGCACGCCGCTGACGGCCATCATCGGCTGGTCGAACATGCTGCGCGCCGGCAGTCTGGACGAGACACTGTCCGCCCGCGCCGTCGAAACCATCTACCGCAACGCGCAGTCGCAGAATCAACTCATCGCGGACCTCCTGGACGTGTCGCGCATCATCTCCGGCAAACTCCGCCTCGACGTGCGGACGATTGAACTGCCGGCCGTCATCGAGGCCGCGCTCGACGCCGTCCGCCCGGCGGCCGAGGCCAAAGGCATCCGGCTCCAATCCCTGTTAGACCCGCTGGCCGGGCCGATTTCCGGCGACGCCGACCGCTTGCAGCAGATCATCTGGAACCTGCTGACCAACGCCATCAAGTTCACGCCGAAGGGCGGGCGCGTGCAAGTCAGGCTGGAGCGCGTCGACTCCCACGTCGAGATCACTGTGAGCGATACGGGCATCGGCATCAGCCGGGAGTTTCTCCCGTACGTCTTCGACCGCTTCCGCCAGGCCGACGCCGCCAGCACGAGGCTTCACGGCGGCCTGGGGCTCGGACTCTCCATCGTGCGCCAACTGACGGAGTTGCACGGCGGCACGGCGCGCGTCGAAAGCGAGGGGGAAGGGGCGGGCGCGACTTTCACCATCAGCCTGCCCTTCATCGCCGTGATGGGCGAGCAGGCTGAGGCCGAGCGCGTTCATCCGACGGTCAGCGGTCACAGTGAATTACTTGATTGCCCGCCGTCGCTCGACGGCCTGCGCGTGCTGGTCGTCGATGACGAGCAAGACACGCGCGACCTGCTCCGCACGGTGCTGGAGAAATGCGGCTCCGAAGTGACGACCGCCGCCTCCGCCGCGGAAGCTCTGGACACCATTGAGGAAGTGCGACCGGACGTTCTTGTCAGCGACCTGGGGATGCCCGGAGAGGACGGGTATTCGTTGATAGCCAAGATTCGCGCGCTCCCGGCTGAGCGCGGGGGGCAGACGCCCGCCGCGGCCCTCACCGCATACGCGCGGGTCGAAGACCGACTGCGCGTGCTCCGCTCCGGCTTCCAGATTCATTTGCCCAAGCCGGTCGAGCCCGTGGAGTTGGTCACGGTCGTCGCAAATCTGGCCGGAAGAACGGGCAAAATCTAGAGCGCCGGAGACGGAAGTGCCACGGCCGCTTGCAACTGCGGCCGTAAGTGGTGCATCATACCAGGCAGCTAATCCTTCTCTCTTGCGTCAGCGGTGATGCGCCCCTGAAGATGGCGGCGTTCGGATAGTTCGAGAGCGGGTTGATCTCAACTTGCAGAAGTGGCCCCCTTGAGGGGGCGTCCGAACCTGAGCCTTCGTTGCGACCGTCACTCCGAAGCACACTTCGATACGGAAACTTCTCTTAACACTCCATACGGGAGAGGTGCATTCACATGACAATGAAACTATACGTCGGGAACCTGTCGTTCCAGACTTCGAGTGACGATCTGCAGCAGCTGTTCGCGCAGGCCGGCACGGTCGAGAGCGCCTCGGTGGTCGAGGACCGCGACACGGGACGCTCGCGCGGCTTCGGCTTCGTCGAGATGTCCACGTCCGAAGAAGGCCACGCGGCCATACAGCAGTTCAACGGTCAGGAAGTAAACGGCCGCGCGCTGAACGTCAACGAGGCCAAGCCGCGCGAAGATCGCGGCGGCGGTCGCGGCGGGTTCGGCGGCAACCGTAACGGCGGCGGTGGCGGCGGCGGGCGCGGCGGCTACGGCCGTGATCGCTACTAAGTGGCCGTTAGCTAATTCCGGCGACTCTTTTCAGAAAAAGCCTCCGGCGCAAAATCTCGCCGGAGGCTTTTTTTACAGCCCGAGCCAGAACGTCCGTTAACCGCGAGCCAGCAGAGGAGTGAAATTTTTTGTCCAAAGAAGACTTGATACCGGCCGAGGGAGTGGTAGTTGATAAACAGCCCAACGCCTTCTTTAAGGTCCGCCTCAACGACAGCGAGCACGTCGTTTTGGCACAGATTTCCGGCAAGATGCGTAAGAACCGCATCCGCATCCTGATGGGGGATCGCGTGAGCGTCGAGATGTCGCCCTACGACCTGAGCAGGGGGCGCATAACCTACAGGTATAAATAAATGAGGGAGGGGTTTATGGAGAAGCAGTTCCACACGGTGGGGGAGAGGGTGGATAAGTTATGCGCGGTCTGCTCGGAGGAGCGGGGCCACGTGGTGTTGTCCATCAACAAGCACGGGAACATCTCGCGCGTGAGCTGCCCGAAATGCGGCACGAAAAGCGCCTTCAAAAGTAGCACGCTGACCGAGCGCCGCACGTCGGCCGAGTCCGGCCTGCCCTACGACCGGACCCGCACGTACAGAGCCGGGCAGACCATGATGCACCCGACCTACGGGCAGGGCGAAGTCACCTCGGTGGTCGAGCCGCGGATGATCGACGTGCTTTTCGCGGATCGGATGCGCAGGCTCATACATGCGCGTATTTAAGCATCGCGGAGGCGTAGCCCGCTCCAAAAGAGATAAACAGGCCGCCGCCGAAATCTGGGCGAAAACAGGCATGAGGCTGACTTTTCGCGCGGAACTGATGCCGGGGCGGGACCCGCTTGAGCGCACCTTCATCGTGGCGAGCGTGCTGGCGAACGGGCGCGTCGAGTTGATAGGGCTGACCGGGCAACACGCCGAAAGAGAATTCGAAGCGCCCCGTCTGGAACACGAGGGGACATCCTACAATTAATCGCGTCACCGCACCCGCCCCGGCGTGCGCGGCATCAGCAAGGGCTTTCATGAAGACCCTGTCGATGCCCGTCTGAGATTTTATCAACGCCGCGCCGTCTCGCCCTCAAGAGCCCGCTCGGCCGCCTCGCGCGCGACCAGCTTATCGTACTCTCTGGAGAGGGAGACGACCTCGTCGAAGTAGACGAGGTCTCGGCCCTCGACCTCCAGCGAGCGCAGCCGCCCGCTGCTCACGAGGTCGCGGATCGCCGCCCGCGTCACCCCGCACATCT